>Ga0123352_10008557_pt1 | contig 15932 bp, 9 predicted proteins | sample TergutLab28metaG_FD_89700 | JGI IMG/M metagenome (GOLD analysis project Ga0123352, IMG submission 89700) | Labiotermes labralis P1 segment gut microbial communities from Petit-Saut dam, French Guiana - Lab288 P1 | ecosystem: Host-associated > Arthropoda: Insects > Digestive system > Gut ... | reverse complement strand
GTTATAAGACCTTTAAGAAGGAATTGAAATCACTTCTTCTTCTGCATTCCTTTTACTCAGTGGAAGAATTTATAGCTTTGTAACTATGTAACTTCATTAGCTCTGTATCTAATTTAAGCTTTATTACACTGTATATAAGCGGTTCTGAAATCATTTTTAGAATACTACTTTTGTTGCTATTGGACTTATCGAACTTCTTGTATATTGCTAGAAATTGATGAGTCCACTATCATATGTATGATATTTTGGACTAATAAACTAAACTAAAAAACGAAAATTAAAACTATCCAGTTTTCCTATATTGAGTTTACCATCATTGACTGTGTTGGCTGTAGATTTTAATTAGTCATTCAGAAAGTTAGATGTTATTTGGCAGTACTTAATACATTTCCCATCAATATTTAAAGTCTTGAATTCCTTGTATACTGTCCTCCTATTGATTATAGATTTTACACTGTTCCATATCGTTTTAATTTTATTTGTAGCTGTAGTAATTTTAGTATTATATTATGATTTTTTTATTTCTTTAATAGTGTGTGATAGTGTTTTACAAATGGGTTTATAGTGATTCATAATTTTAATATCAAATAGTTCTTAGCCAATAAACAAAAGTCTCCTTTCAAGGAACACAAATGTTTAATATAGGGAGTAACCCATCCAGTATCTTTGTAATGAAATTATTATTTTTTGTTTTCTTTATTAAAGGGAAATTAGACAGGAATTCCTTAAAGTTATATTTAAGAAAGAGTTAAATATGATATTTACTTCCTTTTCTGCAAAGATATCTTCCCATAACTCAAAACTTAGACTGTATTTAAAATCATTTAAGAATTTTCATTGATTCTCCTAATATTAATAACATTATAAATTTGTTCATAAATACCAATATCATGTATCTTATTAACTGAGCATCATTATCAGATAGACCATTATAAAAAGGTACATTACAAAGTTTCCTTGTCTAGAAAAATTTATAAAGATGTCTATCAATGGCAGAAATTGTAGTATCTGAATTTCAGTTGGAAAGTCATCTGTATCAAAGAGGTTATATGAAATGAGTAAAGAGTTTAGCTGACTTTTCCTGTAAGTATCAACCAAATCATTTATGTTAATATCTCCACAAATTATAAATTCAGTATTGGGATTCATAAAGAGCTTGAAAATATTCTCAAATTTCAGTAAAAATATTCATAAAATTTCCCGAGGGTGCTTTATAAGTAGAAAAAATTTAGATATTAGATTTAGTCATCTCTAGTTTTATTCCACTCATTTCAATATCATGATCTAAACAGTAGTTATTAATGCTTATCTTACAACATTTTGTACTTTTATGTACAAAAATGCAAGTTCCACCTTGTAACAAATGTTTTATACAATAGCTAGCTCCCAAGATATAGTTTTATATACTGATATTATCTAGCTCTAGTTGAATGAGGTGATGTCTGTTATGCCGATAATATGTAGGAGATCGTAATGTAAGGAACTAAGCAATTCAGTAGGTTTATATTTAAGTCCCCTGTATGTTTTTGTGGAAAATTTTTAGTGAATTATTTGGTAAATATAATTTATAATTATAATTGTTATTGTTGTTAATATCACCACTATTACCATCAACCTCATCAACATTGATATTCTGTCTGTTTAATACCAAAGTTGCAATGTTCTTTGAAGGAACTGCATTACAATTTATAATTTGTGGAGTATTATTTACAAATTGTATATTCTTGTCCCTCATCTTTAGTTTATTACTTAAAATTTCCATAAAAAATAATCATTTTTATTACTAAGTAACTTCCGTTGACTATTTGATGTCCTAACTTTGGTGTTGTTACCTATTTCTATTGTTTCCTTAAGCATATTTCCCTTGTTCACTTCACTGTTCAATATTATCCTTCCTATTTGTATTTTTAAGATCATTGCATATATTAGTGTTCTGAAAAGTTCTTTTAACAGTTTGGTTGGTTTCCCAGTCAAAGTAAACAGGTAAAAACTTCTCAGTTTGAAACAGTTTATCAATAATAGTGGCATTTTGTTTACAAATTTCTTCTTTCCCAAGACTATGTTTAGTAAAATATTCCATTTTGATCAACATCAATTATAGTCACATGGGTATTGAGTTTCACATATTTACTCAATTTTCTGTTGAATTTTTTTACCTCATTGTTTACATTGGAGGTATCTGAATGATTATAACAGTGAGCAGTAGTTAACGTAATTATGCTTGTCTGAGTATTCTTGTTCACAAACTGAGATATATATCTAAGTCCATTAATTGAGTTATTGGTATGTACATCATTCATTCCACCCATAAACATTAAGACACCCTTATTAGTTAGATTCACAATGTCTTGATTTGTGTTAGAAAGGGTAAGGTCGCCCTCAGTGGACCAGTTTAGCATTATTGGCAGAAATAAAGGAATTTGCTGTGTAGAGACAAAAAACAAATATTGCTTTCAATACCTTGCTCTGTTCTCTATTAGGAAACCAAATTTCATGAATTTAACACATGAACAACTTTTTGAAAAAAAATATTTTATTAAACTTTGCAACAGGTCCATTTATAGCACTAGGCTGTCATGAATGGACCACTCTTTCTCCATCAATGGACCATTTGCATAGCATAGGAAAATGTTGGTTTACACATGCAGTAATGTATTATATTTTGTAAAACTATGTTCTTTGCTGACATAGCTGTACTCTGAGTGGAATAAAAAAAGTCCTGGGGGTGCCCCGTATTTTTAAGTCTTCACATGTTCTTGCCACTTTGTATTCACTGTAGGAGGTGTACAGCAACCAGCAGTGCTGACACAGCAGACAGTTGCTGTTATAATGGTTGCTTTCTTTGCACTTCAAACTGACCAAATATGTGATGTTACAGTTCTCCATTATTAATTTTCTGATTTTTCCCTAAAATGTTTTTAAAGCATTTTCATATACATTATACATATAATTTATAACATCATTAACTTTATGCAGAACAGTTCTTTAAAACAAATTGAAGAGTTCACTTACACTGTCCTGACTGAAACCTGGTGCACAGGAATTCTTTTAGCATGTGGCTGCCTCAGACTTAGTTGTGAGTGCTGTTTTTAGAACCCCCAGTGGTATCTGTCTTAATTCGGTGTGTAAGAAGATTGATTTAGTTCACTAACTTTAAAATCTGAGTTTCTTAAGTAAATGAGGGTTATACAAAACATGTATTGTTCCAATTGTAAAATGGTTAACCAGTTCCCCTTCGGCAATAATTTGAGTGTTTTCCACAGCAAAATAATATTTCCCATATAAGTGTCTCTTCAGATATATTTTCGGAGAGGATAGTGAAGTGATGCTGCATTTAAACCAATATTGCCGTTTCTAAGTTCTTCAAGAGCTATCTCCATATTTTAAGGTTCACACCTTCTGTATTTAACAGCTTCTGGCATCTTACAATTGCAGCTGAAAATTTATTTTTCAGTTGGCTTGCATGACAAGTTTTTCACTTCAAACTCCATGCTAGTTGCACATAATTATAGAAGAAGACCTAAGCATTTAAATAACATATGGAAAACTTTATACAGTACTGGCAATTTGTAACAATGCAGGGTTCTATGAATGGCTCACCGGTCCATTCATGGAGTCCTGTGGTGGTCCATCGATACCAACTACATAATTTTTTGTTTTGGAAGCTTTAAATGTTCCATTGAAACTGGAAACTGAGAAAAATGGTACAGTAAACTATACAGTAGAGACCACTTTTACCTCGTATATAGAAAAAGACGATCCTTACTCTCTGTAATGATAAATGAACTTTGAGACATATGCCCAAAATAAGAACAGAAAGGTTGATAATTTTTGTAGCCAATTTTCTCAGTGGCCTTTTCACGTACCAAACTCAAAAACCTGAACAAGATGACACATCAGGAGTTGCTACTCCCACAACCCTGAAAGTGCCTGTGCTATCAACAGTATCTGAAATACCAAGGTGGTCCATCCATTGCTACATTCCATCGATGGCAACCCAACTATACTTATGCTACAATATTACTATTTGGCTTGGTATAACCTATAATCTCAAATTTGTCAGTTAAATTGTCTCTTAACTTTCCTGTCAGACTTCTTGTGTGACTGTCTACTAGAATCACAATTTTATGTTCACCTTGTTTTTTACATAGATTTCTATTACACAACACTCTATCTATATAACATTTTTGTATCCTTCCTGCATATGTTCATTGAGTTCATCTTGCTAACATTTTGTAGAAATTTTTTTTGATATCATAGATCTTCCTTTTTCCTTACTTAGCATTTGCCCATTAATTATGTGTGGGATAAGATAACTCAATTTCTCTTCCTCCATGCCTTGACTTGTTTGGTTTGTCTTTGTATTCTGTACGTTATGTTGTGCTTTTGGCTGCTTGGATGAATCTGCCGGTCTTTCCTTTGTTGTTGTGTTATGTTTTCCTGATTCGTTGAATTTATCATTCTGGTTTCTACTTATATCTGTTAGTTCATATTCTGTTATAGTATTTGTTTCTATATAATTTCTATGCGCTTCATTGTATGCCTCTAGTGCTGCATATCGATTTGTTGATATGTGTTTTTGGTTTACTTGGAGTGTTAAATCTTTTTCCTTTGTTTTTATATTTCCTCTTATTTGTTTTTTAGTATGTCTGGAAGTCATCAATTTCCAATTATCACTTTCTTCCCCATCTAATCTTACCTGTTATATGGTAGGATTGATAACTATCTTCTTCTATAGACATGCTCAGTTTATATTCATTTCTAAGCAATTTTGTAATTAATTGTGCAGAACTTAACTCTCTTAGGGCCTCTTGAAGTTGAGTTTCCAGATCAAGACACTTCTCACAGCCAGAATCTTTGAGGAATCTTTCAATATTTGTTAAAATTTCTTCACTATTTTCTATGTGTGTGTTTATATCTGACATGTTGTGTCAACTATGAACCCCAAATAAGCGTCCTACCGGTTTTCGTTAATGTATGAGCAGACTAACACTGTATCCTCCCCTGCAAGGTTTAAGAGGTCCAAAAACTGTAAAATCTAAACTTCTGTCTACTCCAGGATGTACAAAACCCATTAATCTTGACACTGACAAAATGGAGCATTTACCATGTCTGTCTTGCTACCCACTAGATACCTGTCTGTGTCCTTGATGTGTCTGGTGTTACATGTGTGACTGAGTGGATGAATATATAAACAAACTAAACCAAACCTTCTAAATATCCCGGTCTCCCTTCATCTACTTTGCTGTAACACTTCTCTCTCATTGCCCAGATTTCCTAATTATCTGCCATACACACACTTGCCGAAGGCATCAATCTGGTCAACCTCTCTCAACACATCTACACGTATCTAATAAAATAAATTTCAGTAGCAGTATGCTTACTGTCTGTGCAATGGTTATAAAATTTTGTTCTTCTGAAATGCGAACTGTCCTGCAACCTTACGAAATGACCATTTTATGCTGGCCCTCTGTGTTTGTGTTAAGGAAATGTAACATAAATAAAGGAATATGAGGAATAAATACAGGCAAAGAAATTTAACGACATTATGTATCCTTTCAGACTTTTTAAAATTGGTCTTACATTTGAAATTTTTGTAATAATTATACAAATTTTGTGAAAGCCACACTGGTTCTCTGTATTATTCTTGGAAGTAAATTGTGGAAAGAAGGTACATATGAAGTCACCATTAATTAGTAGGGCAACTTCAGCACACACTTCGTGTGCCACTTCGGAACACAACATAACAATGAAACCATCTCCCACCACTAGTAGAATTAGATTAAGTTTCTTGGTAGAAAATACATACTGCATCATCTTCTTCTTTGCTTGCATTTTTACTTTTGTTTCTTTCTTACTCAGTTGCAGTGTTCTGGACTTTTTCCTGTGTACATCTATTTTATTATGCTTGCTAATTTTTCTAGTTTTACTATAAAGTGGGCTTCTTTTAATTTGCCTCTGCTGTTTTCTTTATATTCTACCTTTCTATTAGGTCAAGGTCTATCACTTTCTTCTTTCATGTCCTTCTCCTCAATCAAATGTCTTTTGTAGGGGCTGTTTATTAGAACTGAAACTGTTGTGACTTTCACTTTTTTGGGTCTGAGTCATTTCTGGCAAGGGCAGAATCTCTGAAGGACTGACTGAGAAACAAGTGGGTGACATGTGAGATTTGATGTACTGTTGTCTTTAACTGTTGTGATGTTGGCAGTAAGGGAGACTGTACTGCGTACTCAGTGCTCATAGTAGCCAAGGCAAGAGTTGGCTGATAACAGTTTCAAGCAGAGAAGTTTTGGAATCTTCTACTGTTTCTGCCTATTATGGAAATATCTGAGTGTGATGAGACTGATCAGTAGCTTCAGCAGCAAGAAAGTCAGCTTCACTGAAAATACCATATATTCTTGAATCTAATCCACACTAGTTTTTGCTGATTTCTTTAAATGAAAAAACATTAGTTCGCGGTTCTAATCCACACCTTTCCTTCAACTGCCCCTTGCCTATAAGGCAGATGGATTGAATAATATTGGATGTTGGATGTTATCGTCAGATCTTCCAAGAAGTTTTGCATAAGCAATGTTTTGGATGAATCTGAAGATGACATTCTATGGGAGGACGATGGTGAAGATAAAGATGATAGTGACTGGGTGACGGATAATGCTTCGGTTATGAGTGATGACGGCGAGTCTAATGAATAATAAATTATAAATATTATAAATAATAAATAAAATAATTATTGTATTGTATTGTTTTTACGGCATGTACAGCGGCTCTATCATTTTTCCAAAATCCAGCTCACGACCGCGATTCTAATCCGCATCTGATTTTTTAGCCCTCTGAAACTGTAAAAAGGGTGCGGATTAGATTCGAGAATATACGGTATTCCTGTAAAGTGGAACAGCGCTACACTTGTGGGAACCATTAGTGGCCATGAATGGTGTGCAGCTTTCAAGTAAGCTTCGCCAAGCATGGAACATACGTGACACATTGTGACAACACGATGTGGGTGATTATTTGCGAGGACTGCATCATAACAGATGGTCTGAGAAAAAATTAAAGATACATCCAAATGTTGCATTAGATGTATCAAGCGTGATGGAAGACAATATGGTGATCATGTTTTCTCTTGCTTTTGCAACTACTTACAGACTTCTTTTATGGGTAATGTGACCATTCGAAATTACCAACTAGTGGCTGGTTTGGTGTGGATCCAAAAGTGGTGAAGCCATTGAACAAAAATGTCAGGCTTCATCGTTCTGCTCATATTGTGTGTTTACCTTCCAGTTGTCTCAGTTTTGTTCTAGACGTTTTAAACAGTTGACTAGCCTTGGTGCCCATATTTTTATCTTGCACAGCTTTAGTGACTTTTCACATGTTTGTCTTAGTCCAAGAATTGGTGCTGGATATTCTTGGGTGTTTTCCCATTGTTGGAACTAAAACTGAAAGAGTCATTGTACATTCAGGGTAAAATGATCAGATGCAGGGCTATATTATCCTGGGTGCATGTACCAGGACAAACATGCTTAACATCAGTGTAGTTCCAGTAGTTTGAAATACCAGCATGTTTTAGCTCATTAAGTACTGTTTATTCCATAATTATTCCACTTGTTATATTAAATGAGTTGTAGATGACAACTGAAAAATATGATGTTTGTACCTTACACAGAAGTATTGGTAATAGTTTTTGTTTTCCCAAAATGTGTGGCTTGGTACATGCACATCACTCTGTTTGCCTGACCTGACTGCACTAATGCACATGTAAAAGTCTCCAAGCCTATCTGATAGCAGCACTGGTAAGAGAATAACAGGAAACTGCCAACTTAGGAGGTCCCATCTTCTACATCTCCCATAGTCACATGTGTGTTCAGGTACTGGTGATAACGTCTCTGTGTCTGCTCTGCCAACTGCTCAAAAAATGTTCTCAAAATGTACCATTAGTTAAAGTTCTTTAATATCAGTAAAAAAAATGGGCCCAGTAATTGTAGCTGAACTCAGCACTACACACCAGTCATATTATATTATGAGACTTTGTGGATTAACATGGAAAACCTGTTACTCATAGGGTTCAGGTATCCCCCGAGATGAAACCAAGCTTCATCACTAAACAATACAAATGTGGGATCTGTTTCTCCATCATGCACCACATAAAGATACCACTTTATAAAATTCACAATGCTTCACAATCTGTTTTGTAGCGTTGGTGAACCAGAGTAATCTTTCCTTAAATGAATGTAGATGTACCAGATTTGTTGTAGTTATACTGATGATGCAGACGTTCCTGTTTGCTCTACAAGACTGACTGTTGACAACTAGACGATAACAACCTATTTTGACAGTGTGGGTGTAGCTGGCTTGTTGAGTCACACAAGTTTTATGTGACTGACAGGAAGTGACCAACAATATGGGCCAGATAAATTAACCCTTAACAACTGGCCATCTAATGTGTTAGATGCGTGTAGGTTACATCCCAAGCAATTCATTTATATATTTAGGCTCCACCTTTTCAGACATGCTGCAGAGTCTCTGTTTAATTTCCCCACAAAATGCTATGTATTTCATAATTTTATCTTTTTTTGTTCAAATAATATTCATGTTTTATATGAAGCACATGCTAAAATTTAAATGTACACTTGATCAGCAAAGGGATCAGGACCTTATATTATGTAGGGTCAGTATTTTATCTGATGACTCTGACAACTTCTTGTCAGCTTGTTTTATTGTATTAATGTAGTCCACTCTGCCTATTGCATACAACATACAGCATAGTAGGGACAGGAAGGGACAAATGGTGCTAATCAAATAAAATAAGAGCCCTTTATGTGTCATATATGTCCTTAATGTGACATCTGGTAGTGATGTTTTAGTTATTTTGCTATCAAATCCCCTTTGTTACTGGCAAAATAGCTTAAGTGCAGTACAACAATGACTGGAAATAGGACAACAAACTATGATAACAGGCAACTGCAAAATTGGAAAACTTTGGATATACAGGAATATGACAACCAGCTTTGATTAATTTTGTACAGTACTGGTTCTTTTACCTGGTGTCCTCATATCTGGAAAGCTCCATTATCAGTTGTGTTGTGTTTGATTCCCACCTGCATTTTTGTTGCATATGTAGCCCCTTTTTAGCATCATGGACAATATGTTAAAAATTTGTCCTGGAAGACGATTGGATGTGATGTGTGCTGAGGTGAGTATGTCACACATTTGTATAAAGAGAGGACAAAGTGGAGTTATTAAAATGTCTAGATAAAAGTTCCTAGTAAAGTTGTGTGACAAATATGGTGTAAGTTGATCCACTGTCTGTGATATTAAGAAACAAAGATCTAAATAGTTGAAGTGTTGCAGTGATAATTAATGGCAATGTCTGTTGTTATTGTAATTGTATTTTATTTTTTGAAGACTGCAGGTTCTTTGTTAAATAAATTGTTAGTAGTGCTCTTTTTACATTAGAACTGTGTGTCAACCATGTTATAATTGCTGACAGAAGGAAATTAAAATGTATGATATTCGAGTGTCTTCCTGTGGCATGTCATACCTCATGAATAATCATTTATCATTCAGTATGAAACTAAAATTGAATATACTATCACAAGAGCAGAACACACTGCAGTGGATACATCCAGTACTGTTCAGCAGCAGCAGTAGTGGACCCAGGCATACTGAAATCTATTATAGCCGTGGTTGTGTCTGGTACAGCACTTACTTGATTTTACTGCATTAGTGAACCATACCTGTATCTTTAAGATTGATGCTGCATGTTCCTGTAAATAACTGGTAAATTTCTGCCAGACTACATGGCATCACAGCTCAGAAGTCTAATCTTAAGGTATATTCTTAATTTGTGAACAACATATGCTGTGTTCATTAGGTTATTCCCAACACAGTGAAGATATTAAGTCACTTTACTTTGACTTGTAGGTTGTAATGAGATCCATATTTTATTTTATGTACTAATGTTATGTATGAATTGTTAATGAGAAATCTGATAATGTTCAGTCTGGTGTTTGCATGGAGCAGGGACATAGTTGACTGATGAGATAATACTAAACTGACATGTTGTAATGTAAACCGCCTAGCAGTAAATGCAATCATTGATCCAGTATTTTAAAAAACAAAATGTCCAGTAATGTGTTTGTGCCATGCACTTCATGTGGAAAATACATAATAATTGGAGTTAGTGCTTCACACAATTCATTATTTGGAAGCAAACTACATCAAATTATTTTGACACATTTCACCATGTGCAGAGTTTTCCTTATTATCTGTGCATGTCCCGTGAAGGCTATATTTCTGTTTTTTATACAGGCCATTGAAGGACATGCTGCATCGTGGTGACAGAGCAATGATATATGTATTTATAGCAGCGTCATATTTTCCGTGGCTGACCATACAACCATTTCCTTTAACTGGTTGGACTGCCGAGCTGTGGTGGATAGTATGGGTTCTTGCATCACTTGGTATCTTGTATCAGCAGTTGTTTCATGAACGCTACAAATGTCTGGAAACTTTCTTTTATCTCTTCATGGGCTTTGTACCCTCATTAGCTATAATTAATATGGTATGTACCCAAAATATTTGTTATTGTCAATAGTATAAGATGCCTTTGCCAAGTTGAGTAAGTCTATATGTAAACTTTCATAGAATAAAGAATTGTGGTATGGTTTTTTTAAAACTCTAATACTTAAAACAGAGGTCAAATTCCCAAGTTCTTTGTTGGACCAGACTGCAGATTCACAGCTTAATCAGCGAGTAGTTTTTTAATTCAAATAGTATAAGGGAAATAGTAGTGGTCCATTGTTAATTTGTTCTTGGCAGGGTGTGTCATGAAAATTTTTGACAACAGCATTTTTTCAATTTGCATGCTGTATACAAAACCTAGAGAAAAAAAGTAGATACCATATTTAATTAGCCAAAGTTCAGCGGTGGGTTAACTGTTTGGGAGTGGGGATTGAAAATGTACTGTAATTTGTAGCAGGATGCAGTGTAACAGCTCAGTTGATTAACACTTTGGGAATGGAGTTTTTTTACTCCTTTTCATAAAAATAATTTCATGAATACTGCTAGATCATTCATAAATGACTGCCATAACGTTGCTATGCTTATCTGTTTGTGAGGATCACCGAAGTTGAACACAGTAACAGGGCAAACATACACAGCTGGAAGTAAAAATACATTAAATATAGCAGGAATATTTATGTATTATAAATTTCTGTGGATCACTATTATTTTATTTACATACAGCTTACAATATTCATGTGCCAGTAATGTCAACAGTATCTTTGTACTGCACATAGTAAGGGTCTGTGGTGTAGCAGTGTGATAATGATATGTCTATTATATATTCTATATGTATTTTTTAATGAGGGTTACAGTTACAACTTGAGCTGTTAGGCTTTTAGATGTAGAATAGATTCAGCTCCAAGACAAGGTATTTTGATGTCATATACTGTATTTATTTGAATGCAAGATGAGGTTTTTTTTAATTAAATCTGATGCTTAAGTATGTGAGGTTGTCTTAAATTTGTATATGGACCATGCAGAGCCAAACCAAGGCCTGCATTACCAAATCGGCATTTGTAAACGAAAGAGAGAACAGAGCATGACTAAGTTTTACTGGTGCAGTCTTCCTCTTTGGGACTTTGTACATTGTATAATTTTTTAAAGAAACATGACTTTTTGTAAGTCAGATCTGTTTCCATCTTAGGCAGAGCAGCGCCTAACTTAGTGGACCCCTTAGATAAAGTTGTTCTCAGTCACTGGGCACCATAGAAACAGTAACTTGTTGAGATATTTACCTGGGAATAGATCTAGTCCAAGAGTAGTAACAGGAAAATACAAATAAAAAATTAAAAATTAAGTACAAACCCAAAAATAAAGCTTGCACCATCCACAACTTAAGAACTATAAAAGGAGCCATTAACTCAGACTGATTAGACCACAGTTGCAACAAAAATATCCAGAACACACATTTTAAGATTCTAACACCACTGAAACTCTCTGTGTAGAAAATTGTGAATCTTTGTGGGTTCAAGAAAGTTTATAAACCAGGAAATACAAATGTATTATTTAATCAATGTGGATCATAATGGCATGACAGTGTAAGACAACTCTAATGTAAGTTGACCCCCCACAGAAAACACTTCTTGCAATTAAAATGTATTTATCCAGATCTAAGCTAACCCCCTCCCCCCTTTTTCATCCCCCCAAAAATAAAAAGCATTCTAAGATTAGATCTTCCATAACCAAATCTTGTGTCATATTCATAACAGGACCTTCATGGTGCTTAAGTCAATGCATACTCACAGACACTTCGTACATGACACAACAGTGTGGTGAGAACATGAAGTTTCTTTGTCTCAATATATGTTACTGTATAATGTGTAATAGCCATCAAGGCAATGAGTGGCATAGAAAATAAAAAAATCTGAACATCACTTTGAAGCCTTCTGAACTAAGCATCATACCAGTCAGTACATATAGGCTTGATTTAGTGTAGACATATTTATCTGCAATAACACTCAAGAAGTTGGAAAATCTTTAAGCAGTGTCTCTGAAGAAAGTAAAGCCTGTAGAATGTACCCCATCAAGGCTAGCACTCCCTTGTCATGGAACCCTATTTGCTGGAGTATCTAAGAATTTAAATTACACTTCCAAGCACAATAGTGTATGAGAAACAGGGAATGGACAGACTTGAACTACAAGCTCTGACATGTAGTTAAAAGGTCGCAGTACATGTCTTTGTCACAACATGTAGGAGACAATACTTCCACAGCACAGATGATCAGTGCGAGTCTGTCCTGTATGTAGTGATAGTTACCACTTAAAATCTTGTGATAAATTAGGGCAATCCATTACAAAATACAGGAATAGGCAATATGTTATGTGATAAAATAGTTCTTGAACTAAATTTATTTATCCTTGACACTTACCCTTGCTAATCAGTGTTTTCCCTCAAATTGGTCTCCTTGGGACTCTTCTGCAAAGCCAATGATTGTGCCACCATTCAAAGCATTTATTGAAGTGCATTGTTTGAAATTTTGCAATTGTGTTCCATGATTTTGCTTGAATTATCTTTTCTTTCTGTGTCTTAACCTGTGAAACCTTATTTCAACATTTGTGATTAACTTCTGAGTCTCATTCAATTCCCTTTTGACGGTCCTAGCATGTGTTCATATGATTCTCCTTCTGCTTTTCACTCAGCAGGTCAGGCATGAATTCAGTGGCAAAGTTATGCATTTTCAGATTGTTTTTCAAAATGCTGTCAACTGACACAAATTAAATTCCCAACATGTTAGCAGCTTTGTGGGTGGTGATTCTTTTGTTTTCAAGGACAAGCTTCTGTACTTGGTCCACATTTCATTCTGGTGTGCCCTTTGATGGATGTCCTGTGTTTTTGACATCTGCAACTGAGGTCATACTCCTGTTGAACTAGGATAACCACTCAAAAACGTGTATTCTTCCCATTATCTGCTGTCCAAAAGCTACTTTTAATATTTTTAAAGTTTTCTTGCCATTTTTCCCCCAGTTGAAAGATAAATTTGATACAGACATGCTGTTTTTCAAATTTTGCCACTTCATAGGTACGTCAACCTCGCAGATGGAACAATACATACTATAATTGACAGGACATTTCTCAACAGTGACACATGCTACAGCCATATTCCAAACATAAAGTGACTCAGCAGACTACTTTATCCACAACTACTAGTAGAAATTCATGCTAGCAGCAATATTTTCATCTTGTGGTCAGTCTGACAACTGGTTGATCACGCCATGTAAATAACATTATATGCTGTGCTAGCTTTACATGTTTTGTTTTATAAATTAATTTATGTAACATGTTACTAATATGAATCTTCTGTTTGCAGCATGATTTCTTAGGTCTGACTGAACTGAAGATTGGAGGGTTCCTATACATTCTGGGTGTTGTTTTTTTTAAAGCAGATGGTAAGATACCATGTGCTCATGCCATCTGGCATATATTTGTTGTTATGGCAGCTGGTGTTCATTACTATGCCATACTTAACTACCTATACCCTACAGTGGTGAAACAAGATAGTAACCCTTAATTCATTGTTGCCAAGATATGTAAAATAAATCCCATAGCTTTAAAAATTAGTCTTTCAAATGACTGGAATGAAGGTGTTTTTTGTTAGTGCTGTTGTTGAATATTGTTAATGAAACATGAGAGCTAAGCATGAGTGGCAGTAGTTCAGCTAATTTTACTACAAGGGTAGTGTTAAATTGTTCATAACTTTTCAATTCAGTTACTGTATTAATGTGATGAGGGGTCATACTTGATGGTTGACAGTACCTCAGTCTTCTAAGAATATGTGTCTTTAAATAACTGACATGAAGTACTGAGTGCAGAAAATGAATTGTAAGACTGTACTGAATATCTTACAAGAAACTTCTGGCGGAGATTGGGAACTGTTGTTTATCCTCCAGGTAAGCCAATATTAATGTGCCAAGCATTTCTGGTTATTAAGAGCATTATGAGCATGTACTGTTAGTATACTATTAAAGGTATGATTGTGTATAACACCATGAAAAGTCACATTAATAGCAAGTAACTGACCATAAATTTACTGGTAAGATAGAGTTTGTCTGATCCTCGATACATAATTAACCTGCTGCTAAGCATAGATCTCATGAGTGATTTTTTTTATTGTTATCTGTATTGACTATTGTAAAGACTGTATTAAAAAATTTCACAGTAAGTACAATACGTAGCAACTTATTTCTGTAGAAAGGAGATGAATAAGCAAATGTTTAAATCTGCTGAGAGCTGATGTACATATAATTTTCATTATCCACTGAAAGCAACTAGAATTTTAATTGGTGTTCATTACGTTTTAAAACTGAGCTCTCTACTTTTTGCCTGGACAAATGTTCACATTTGTGAAGGAGTTAGATTTTTATAAAAAGGGAAGGAAGTGGAGCTGATTTTAAATATAATATCTGATTTACACACTTCCTTGACAGAAAATAGTTATTTGAATATTATACCAGTAGTAGTAATTAATGAGCATCCAGTACATACAGAATGATTACGAAATATCTGATACATAAGTAGCCTTAAACTTGTTGGCAGGCATAATTAATTCATTAAGAATATCGGACACTGCCATTGAAAAGTAAATGAAAATATGATAAAATATAGACACAACTAAAGAAAGTTCATGCCTGTCCTCTGTAATTGCTCATAAATTTAGAATACCTTTTCCAGTTTCGTAGATTATGTGTTGAATATTTCAGAGCTTAATTAAGGAAAAGATTTTACAAATCTCGAAGAGTTTAGTTTGTTCATGAACAGTAAGGATAGTTAATATGTTTAATTTTTCTTGATCTGTGTAAGTTTGGGATACTATTAAAGGTTGTTTCCTTTCAGTTTTAATACCCTTTTAATTGCCATAAAAGTGTAATTTGTGGAAGAATAAACTTCAGTACTGCTTTGAAGATCTGGCTGTCAAATCAGTAAGGGAAGCAAAGGATAAAATTGATGGGATTGTTAGGTAACTTAAACCATACATTGACCAGAATATATTTGTATGTGATTATGTTAGTGAAAGAATTTTAGAATATGACTATATGCACTATTTCTGTATGGGAACACATATAAGTAATGCAATAAAAACAAAATAATGTTATATTCTTCTACATTGTATTTTGCTGAAGTTATAAACTGCAAAATTATTTAGTGCTTCCTGTTTCTGTGCTATGTTTGTGACATTTAAGAATCAAAGTCCATCAATTTTAAAATCAGTTGTAGACACCAATTGATATGTGATGGCACATGGTGATGCACAGGAGGGGAAGTGAAGGGGAAACTGGCGAATGGAGTGGGTAGCCAGTACCCTTCACACTACCTCAGAACATGGTGTATCCAGCATTACTACCGCTGATGCGCACACCTCGGCTGCCAGTAGTCG
>Ga0123352_10008555_pt1 | contig 15933 bp, 12 predicted proteins | sample TergutLab28metaG_FD_89700 | JGI IMG/M metagenome (GOLD analysis project Ga0123352, IMG submission 89700) | Labiotermes labralis P1 segment gut microbial communities from Petit-Saut dam, French Guiana - Lab288 P1 | ecosystem: Host-associated > Arthropoda: Insects > Digestive system > Gut ... | reverse complement strand
TGTTTTGTGAGGATGGTGTGTTTTGTTTTGTTTTTTGTTATAAATCATAAGGTCGGAGAGAATTTTTTTTTTTTTTTTTTGAAAAAAAAAAAAAAAAAAAAAAAAAAAGAGGGGGGGGGGGGGGGGGGGGGGTAAGACCTGTCCAGTCCAGGTGGCACTGTGTCCATTACAGATCCTGCAGGGACTGGAAATTTTATTTGTATCTACATAAAAGTTATTTCACACCCACAGGAAAGACAATCCATGTCTCTTAAAAGGTCAGTTGGTTAAAGCTGTTAGGAAAATAATAGCTCCCTATTGTATGACTCATATGACCTACTTACTGCTTATCATAAGCGCAATTATTTCAAATGTCATGTGTTACTCAGTGTCAATCAACCACACTGCGGAACACTGACATCGATAATTTTTCAAAAGATATTTTATTTAATTCGTTAATTGGTCAGTTCGTATGAATTGGAACCCCTGAATGGATCTTGCCGTTTCCATCAACGGGTCGTGAGCATTTATTCTACAAGATAATATCTATTTTGTAACTTACTATTTAATGGTTTGAATGACGGCTATGCACAACATTACTGTACCAATATACTTATGGTTGCACAGTTGTTCTTTACTTTCTCTTTTAATTTAGAATAAAAAAATTAATAATTTTTTATGGAGCACATTATTGCCAAAATGTTTAGAGAATTTGAGCACCAATTTTTGTAATACGTAGACAGAATTATAAACCAAGTTTTATGTGACAGTTTGTTTAGTCACTAGTACACTGTTTCTTCACAAGTGTTTCGAGAGAAATCATGGAATTGATAAATGAAAAACTTGAAGTACTGCGAAAAATTCGAAATATCCCTCGAAATATCGGAGACATTTTTGTCCGGCTATTCGAAATACTTGAATAATCTCTGTGTGCTTAAAACTGCCACTATTTAGTTTTTGATCACTTCGTACTTCGAGTTATATGTATTAGTGTTCATAATGTCTGTTTTCACATGTATGACACCCTCCGAATAGGAGGAGTTATTGTAGGGGTGCCTCCACAGAAAAGGATATGGGAAACAGTGCATTGCAGTATTGTTTAATTTAAAGGTATTTAGATCTGTACATATCTTTCTGAAACATAGTTTTGTAATAAATAAAGCATAGAAATGTTACGCTAAAGCAATAATATTGCTTACATAGTTCACTCGCCAACAAATGCACTATTTATTAACTTGGTTAAAAGTTTTAAATTTACATTAAAATACACAATAATATCGCTCCTACATGTTTCGGTCTTTAATGACCATCATCAGGGAGCTTTATTTGTGCCTAACTAAAGACACATTTATGTTGAAACACTCGGTAAAATTACGTCGTTATATAAATTAGGTGATGTGGCATCATGTCGTAGAGCGACATGTGTGCAGTGCACACAACACACATGCTGCCACATCACATAATTTACACAATCCACATGCCGCTCTACGTCATGCTGCCACATAACCTAATATATATAACGACGTAATTTTACCAAGTGATTTAACATAAATATGACTTTAGTTAGGTACAGATTAAAGCTCCCTGATGATGGTCATTAAAGACAGAAACATGTAGGAGCGATATTATTGTGTATTTTAATGTAAATTTAAAACCTTTAACCAATTTAAAAAATAGTGCATTTGTTGGTGAGTGAACTACGTAGATTTCAAAACGCACAGTGCATCGATAAAAAAAAATAGTGCCAACAGTTGAAGCTTTCAAGGGCGAATTTCAGAATCTGATTTTACTTTAGAAACTTGAAGTGCATATTTTAAGAATGAGAATTTGGCCAAAGTGACACCAGAGGCCCTACAAGCATGTATTTCCTCATAGTACCGAAAGCGACAACAAAATACAAGAGTACTATTTCTAGAAAGTTGTTTATTGGTCTTAAATGAATCCGTGAGGAAGACGATAGGATTCGACAACTCGAAATTCCAGACGTCGTAAATCAGTAATTGTTTTAAGAAAAATGTAGCATTCCGGCTACAAAATATTCCAGTTTCTCTTCGACATCATCTGTAAAAGACGGCATAATACTGGTTGCCTCTTTCAATAGCCTCAACGAGAATGCGCAAGCAATAAAATTGCAAATACCACTCATGGTAGTCCAGCCGTTACGCCGGCTCGACGGTGACAAATTTAGCACAAATACATTGGGGGAAAGTCCAGTCTTTTACTGCTAACAGCATGTATTTTGTATTGTTACCATCAAGATTCGTACTGTGAAATCATAGGCCTGTATTGAGCATTGGTGAATTATTCCTGGTTTTACATACTTGGCATTTTTCGTCTAAAACTTTCCAGGTTATCCAGATTGCTAATGAAATACAGTTAGATCTGTATCCTTAAATAGGACCATTTGATTTTACAAACATTAATTACACGAAGAAGGGTCGATTCTCCGACCTAATATTTTAGGTCGATTTTCTGCATTTTCAAAACTGCTTCAAATCTACAATCGTTCTACAACCGTCTCTACATTCCTCTGCCCGCAGGAACGTTGTAAATCATTTTAGCTTGAAATGCTGGTTACTTCGATGGTATAGACAGTCAATGCTCCCTTCAAACCAGGGCAATAGTTTATTTGGGTTGTACATCATTCAGTGGGTTACGGTTTTAAAGTGAGGATTGGCAATTCTCAGAAGCATTCATCGAGAAGGGTAACACTGGAGACAGTGTGTTTGAATACACAGAACATGTATATTTGCTTATGACAGAGGAAGTTAGTCAACTGTAGCTAAATGCGGCTGAGAAGTTCAAACACCTACTAGACCAAACCCTACTATGCTTTGAACTTTTTCTGAAGATATCTTACCTCTTCCTAACACTCCACTTCGCGTTCTTCTCGGAGTACGCCTGTTTTCTCCTACAGGATGTTCATTTGTGTGAATCCGGGCTAATTTAAAATTACTCCCGAGTTATTTTACTGGCTGTAATAGGCATATGCAATCCTCGACTTGAATACCAACAGACAGTAACCCCTTGCACTAAAATAAGCATGTTACTTCTAAGCTTCGTGTACCTAGGTCTGTGTTCCACTAAGTCACTTAAATTTTTACGAGTTCACAAATAAAATAAACACCCAGTACATAGATGGGCTGATAAGTTTTGCCTTCTGTATTATTTTTATTTACATTAGACATATCTGGATAAAACCGGTTCTGTGTAGTCGCATGGTATCTCTCTTCCATCATACTTCACCTTGAACACACAGATGCTTACAGTCCTCACTCAGTGCACATCGAAATGGAAGAGTTTTCAGATGTTCGATTCAAACAACGTGATGTTATTGAATTCTTAACCGTGGAAAAAGTTCCTCCAATTGAAATTCACAGACGAATGCAAGCCATTTATGGTGATCAGTGTGTTGATGTGAGTACAGGGTAAGTTGAAGTCTGCAGTGAGGAAATGGTTTCAAAAACAAAACAAAAATTTTTAAAGGACGGATTTCAAAAACTAGTGCAGCATTGGCGGAAGTTTATATAAGTGCGTGGTAATTTTGTAGAAAAATAATTATACAGCTTTGAAAATAATTGATGTAGGCGTATTTCTTTTTTATTTCATTAAAATGTCTTTTCCTGTTCATTTTCTATTTAAGTGGAGGCAAAACTTATCAGCCCGCCAGCGTAAATTGTCATGTGAAAATATATCCGAGGAATTTTTTTTCCGAATAGCAATTAGTAAATCTTTACAACGAAAGTGATTCTGAGACTTGAGACTTCATGTCACAGCCCTGTTTTTTTTTTAGAAGGAAAAACAAGAAATCTGAGTGAAGGCGTCCGTTGTAATCTGATCTGCACTGTCTCTGCTCCAAATGGCAGGCTGTGAGGGGTTCCACAGAGCACAACATGTCCGAATGTTAACACTCAGCATCTCCACTTTACATTGCAAGGCAACACTCCACAGTCATGCTTCATCGCAGGAGATAAAAACGAGTTAAGGAGCTGTCTCCACGCACGCTGTAGAGCTTAATGGTGTGGTACTTTGGCGCAGGGGAAACTTACCTTATAGCAAAGTTAAGTAGTGAGGGAGTAAGAGTGACCGAATGTTAAGAATCTTAAGAACATCACTTATGTTTGTCTCCCTTAAGAGATTAGATGTGTGATGTATGAGATTATTACGGTTGCCACTTTCATTTTATTTTAATTTTATTAAATTATCAATCAGAATGAATACATTCTATGGGCTAATCTGGTGGCGTAGGACTATTTTGGAAGTCCTTCTAGTGACAGGTTAAGGGCTCTTCCAATGAAGAGGCCTTGTAAGGTTGCCACTTGGAAAATATGACACTTCGATGGCTATTAGAAGTTTATCACCTTTACCGAAAAAAAAGCTGCTGCTCCATCTTTAGGATGGCAGACTCAAAATGTAGGACGGCAATTCTGAATGTAGGGTTTTCGAATTTGTGGAAGTTGTGCAGTAGAAACTGCACATTAAGGAAATTAATGTAAGACTGACATTCCCAAAGTCTTCTGGAATTTTATGCCGTGTAGACCGATAAAAATTTGTATTCTTAGTTTAGTTTCTGGACTAGAAAGTTTTGGTTATACACTACTGGTCTTGGTCCGGGTGGAAGGTAAAAGAAAAATTCGTGGTATTTTAATTGTTAATAAATGGCTTCAATATATGAAAAATAAAAAAAAAATTACATCTCAAGAAGCAGACTAATTATAAGTCAGAGACCTTATATGTGTTGTCCAGCCGCCATCATCAGGAAACATATAGGATATTCTTGTCTATCACAATGGCTCGAAATATCAAAGAAAGCAAAAATATCACAGGATATTCAATGGAAACTAATATGTTAATAATTGCCGGGAAATCTCCTACTATTAAACTACAAGTCGTTTCTCAGCACCTGAAGATACAATATGCAAAATGTACTATTTTATGTATATGAGTGTGAATGGTGGTTTCTCAGTTTGGGGGGAGAAAACATGTTGACGGCATTTAAGAAATGCTGAAAATAGTATTTTTACCTAATGGAAAGGAAGTAACAACGAAGTGGGGAACAAACCACAATGATGATTTTCAAATTACACAAATTATCTGGCGAAAATAAAATTAAATGGATTCAGATGGTGACAGTGTGCTGGAGAACATTTATTTCAACGCTGAGCCTAGTGGTTACTGTACCTGCTGGTAGGTTCAACACTAATAACTATGCGTTTCGCGAACAGTGCGTTTACTTGCTGCGTGTGGCTCTTACAAGAAGCGGCATCTTACCTACAATTATTTCTGACAGAAGTACGATTCACTGTCCCTGATGTACGAACTGAACCTTTAAATAAAGAATGGGCCACGAAAAAGTAGCCCGGGTTCGTAGCATAGCGTAAATAGAGAAAATAGAAAATAATACAGTAGCCAAATGCTGAAAAGATATACCTTCATAGAAGATGTTGCAAGTGGTTGCGTCCCGCATCAATACACAGCTGCACACGTCTAATCATGTTGAGGTATACCCGACGTAACATAGCGATTTTGGTGGCTGAAACTGCGTGAGTGGTGTTGCCTTTCAGTTGTCCTTCAATTTTCTCTGGGGACACTTGAACAGTGCGGTATAGGAATCAAGTCCGCACACGATACAGGAACTGAAGGACAACATCAGCCACGCAGTTTCAGCCATCAAAATCACTATGTTACATCGGGTATACCTCAACATGATGACAGCACAACTGTTGATTAACTGTTCAAACACTCTACGCAATATGCATACTAACACCAGAGAGAGAATATCACAAGGACAAGTGCAAAACGGAAGGAGGGCCACTTTTTCATGGCCCGCTCTGCATAATGCGAATTCAATTTGTTCTTCAAGTTGGTTAATATTTCAGTAATAACAGTATAAATAAAGCCGGTTTTTTTACCTCAGTTACTTGAATTCAGACAAGTTGCTCTGCTCATATGCAACTTAAGAATATGAAATCCATATTTAATCGAAAAATACCCTTATAATTCGCTACATAAGAGAAACAAATTTCTTTTCTTGACACATGGATCTTTATAATAATTATTATATTTGATAAAACACTATAATTATTTCATTTTATTATCCGAAATTATTTAATCACTCGACACTACGCTTCCTCAGTTACTGGCAGAATGTTTAAATAAACTTGCATAATTTGCGGTACAGTGGATATTATACCCGAATTTTTTTCATGGTTATCCTCGGTCGTCCAGGAAAATAAAAGATAGTGCTTTGAAACAGGCCACGACGGCCTCTCGTCTTCTTTGAGTAGTGCTGTCAAGCTAGCTGTTTCAAAGGGTAGCATGCAGACAGAGACACGGGCCAACAGACTGAAGGCAAGCCTCGTTCGTGTGTGGCGTCACTGAAGCGGGACCACCCATACCGTCCTGTTTCCCAGCACATGATAGCTAATAAAACCATTAATATGAGTAGGACTGTATGCACATGGTTCGCACTGCCACCTCATATAAAGGGGTTCCCTGAAATGTAATAAAGCAACGCGTTTATTTATCATGTTGACCGATACGTCCTGCTATCACTCCTGCTTCATATTACGGAGGTTCCGGGTTCGATCCTGTGCCTGGAAGGCGGCTTGTACACACATTTTTGCAGTTTTCTTATAACGTTTGAGCGATAAGTTCTCTCATAAGAGTCACCGCTCCTGCTTCATAATGTGGTGGTCCCGGGTTCGATTCTGTACCCGAAAGGCGGCTTGTACACAGATTTATGTCACTTTCTTCAGTAGTTCCAGGAACATTGTGCAACAGTTTTTTTTTTAAATAAGCCGCATACGCCTCATTGCACATCATTTACTTTAATCTTCTACGTTGTTTACAGTATTGTTGAAAAAGTGTCGTATAATAACCCTTTAATTTTATATTCCTTTACACCAAAGCTACAGTGTCTAATAAATGAATCTGGCTTATAAGACTTCTCGCACTGTCTACACAGTGTGAGGACCGATTTTTTTTAAGTAACAGAACTAGAGCGATTTATCGGTTAACCCACTAACTAAGTACTATCAACCAACATCCTTTCACACACCGAATTTCGTTTGTTTATCGTCGACAGTGTACGAGTTGTAACTTGTCTTGTATAGTCAGTTTTCTTTATACGTCATGGATGGCGGAAATGAACAGAGAGTTGCCATAAAAATTTTGTTTCAAAGCCGGTCCTTATGCAACAAAAACACTAGTATTGGTGCCAAAGGCTTACGGAAATGAGGCTCTGAACCGATCAAACGTTTTAAAGTGGTATTCTCGATTTCGAGACGGAAGGGAGCTGGTACAAGACGACGAGAGAGGTGGCCGTCCAAAATCGAATCGAACTGAGGTAGACATTTTTGTTGTTATTGATTTGGTAAAAAATGGCAGTTGAATCGAATCAAGAATGATAGCAGAATCTTTGAACATCCCCAAAACTGCAGTTCTTTGGATTCTGAAAGAGGATTTGGGAAAGAGAAAGTTGTGTGCACGTTTGGTTCCACACTCCTTGACACCTGAGCAAAGGGAAGATCGAGTCACATCTTGCCAAGACATTATCGCGATGGACGATATAGACTATTTTTTTTAAATTATTACGGGAGCTGAGACCTGGTGCATTGCCTATGACCCCGAAACAAAGCGACATAATTCTGAACGGGTTGGTGAGACATCCCCTCGGCCGAAGAAACTGAAATTCCAAAGGTCCCGCACCAAGAGCATGTTGATCATTTTTTTCGACTCTCCAGACCTAGTGCACAAAGTATTCGTACCAGAGGAAAAAACAGTAAATGCAGAATTTTATAAAGGAGTAATGGATCGCCTCCTGAAACGCCTTCATCGGGTTCGTCCAGCTGCTTTCTGCTCTCCAGATTTTTTCTTGTTGCACGATAATGCGCCCGCCCACAAAGCTGCAAGTGTTTGGCAATTTTTGAACCCAAAATATGTTACAACCCTTTATCACCCCCCGTACTCTCCAGAGTTATCTCCGCCAGAATATTTTCTGTTCCCCAAGTTGAAAATGAAGTTGAAAGAACTCCACTTTGCGGATGTTGCTGAGATCCAAAAGCCGTTATTGATGAATTAAAGAAGGTCCAAAGAGAGGAATTTTCGGCAGCTTTTCAGAAACTGTAGGACCGCACAAAAGCCTGTATATTTGCCAATGGATCTTATTTTGAATTAAAAAAAGCGTATGTGTTATCCTCCTGCTTCTTCTATTTTTAAAAAAAATCAGTCCTAAAATTCTTGGACTGCACTGTGTGTATAGTGCAGTAGTCGGGGTTTTAATTAAAATATTCGAAATTTGTGGAAACTGTGCAGATTGTGGAAAGGAACTTTAGAGTCCTCCCCCAAACTGTGACGTCTGTTGTAATTACAGAATTCCGAATTGGCTATGTCCGTAATTAGGCCTACTTTCTACTGCCTAATCCAGGGCTTTCGAGATTATACAGAATGAGCACGAAATAATTTTATAATTGCCGTACTGATCCTTCAGCAGTCCGGTAAGATAGAGCTTCCGGTCACCTAGGCAATCGACTGTAGTGTTAAAGATCTGAACTGCTATATTTTCAAACCTGATTGTCCGGATGTCGTATCTTTCCTGTTTAAGTCACAATACAGATGGTAATTTTAAAAATTCATAACCTTCAGGCCTATAAAATGACGTGGAATATACACTAAACGCTCATTGTAATAATGCTAATGTAACTGATTTTCGTTGTAAGGCGTTTTGAAAATGTCGTTGGCGGTACCTACATACAAAGAAACATACAAAATCACATGCACGTCCTCTATATTATCTACAATCCCTCAGAGCATCTCGCACAGCCTGTCTCCGTCTGTATGCTTTTTCTCTGTTCTTTTCTCAAAGTACGAGTATTACATAGGTTTTAGATTTTTGGCTAGTCGCGACTCCCAAGTGGTTTTCTCATGTGGTCATCATCTTCTCATACCTGTGTCAAATTCGTGTCAAAGCTGTGCTCACATGCCGAAGGCAGTGTTACTGATATTAATCTACTATTGCCGACAACGGACATTAGTCTTGGGAAACGTAACGGTCAGCCCTTGTCAGCAAACCCCAGTATCCTCTACCAGTGTTGATGAAATTGTTGGTTGGTGACATCTGTCAGTGATAGTCAAACAACACACGAAGAGATGTCGCGTGATAAATTGATAACCTAAAATTTATTGAACTCTAATTTTCAGCCGACTGGCTCAGAATTAGGCTAAATTCAAGCACAATACTGAGAAAATTGCAATTTATTTTAGAGGAGGAATCAATTGAAAAATCTGAACAAGGTGTTACACTTCCAGCAAAGGGAGTTACTGAAAAAAGTGACGAGAACCAGTCGTACGTCTCTATAGGGTCTTCATGTATTTCTTCCTGCCAGGTTAACTTAGCGTTTAGAATTGCAAAGTTTAAGGTAAGGGCTAAGTTCACCCTAGAACAGGCCATGAAGGCCCAGAGGGCGCAGAGGTATAGTTCTGCCCTTTCTTGGACCTAAATGGGTGTGGGTGGTCAAAGACACATCTCGGCCGCTTTACCACCAGGAAAGAGACCTGGTGCCCATTGCAGTTCAAGAGGCTGGGTGGGCTCCAGGGCCGGTATGGACGAGTGCGGAAAATCTTATCCCCACCGGGATTCGATCCTGAGACCATCCAACCCGTAGCGAGCCGCTGTACCGACTGCGCTATCCCGGCCTTCGCTTTGAGAATTGCACGCCAGAAAATATTGGCCGCTGATGTCTGGGGAATGTGAATATCGGTCGGTCAATATGAGGAAGTAACCATTACTGGACAGTGACATACGGTGTTGCCGAAGCTGACTGGTCAACGTCGGCACTGCCAAAGAGGAGCGATCGATTTTGATAACGGAAGGATGATCTGCGACTTTGCCTACCTTAAGGCCCCAACAGCAACATGTACTTTGTACATTTCTTTTTTCTGCTGAGGACATACTATAGAAAACCAATGAATTTAAGAAGTTAACTTCGTACGTACAGCAGCCACGGTTGTTGAAGTGATGTGGGAGAATCGCGTTTGAGCTTCATGTGATTGGATTATCCGTTCGCAGTATTTTAGAGGTGCTTTCGCAAAGTTGCTAAGGGAAGTTTAGCTTCTTCATGCCGGGATCGCTCAGTTGATGTAGCGACTCGTTAAGGGCTGGGTGGTCCGGTGATCGAATCGCTGTGTGAGCGAGATTTTTTACACCCGTCTAGACTAGCCCTGGGTTTCACCCAGCCTCCTGTACGATGGATACCAGATCTCTTTCCCGGGAAAAAGTGGCCGAGACGTAGCGTTGGCCACTCGCCCCATTTATCGCCGACGTTAAAGAAAGAATAGATTTTTTTTCTACTCCCCCTCTGGGCCTTCATGGCTTGTTATAGGGTTAAATTTACCTTTACCTCTACTAGAGTATGATGCAGTAGTGCCTGCTGTGATTATGATGATGAATCAGAGGATTCATCAAATGCTCTAATTCGTATACGTACTGCATGGGTCAGATTCTCAGCAAGGACTTTGCTGCATCAAATGAAGTTGCGATTTAAAAGAAATTAAGTGAGAACAGAACTGAGTCACTGTATAACGAGGAACTTTACAGTGTCTTTTCATGAACAACTTAACGTAATAACAATATACGTTCCCTGACATTCTCAGCAGTCCTACCAGAGAATATGGACGTGCAGAACTATACACCAACTTTCTTCGGAGTCGTTCAAAAGAAGATGCTTCTGTACCTTATATAACGACGCTTTCATTTTCTGCACACTGTATGCGTCAGTTGTTCGGGTAGTAGTTATTAATAAACTGGAAAAAGATTTGAGGTTATCGGTTGTGGCCTGATTAAAATGGTATCTTATTATTTGTCCGGTAGAGTCAAAGAAAACTATGGAAGTGCCTCCAGTCAGCGTAGTGATGTCCCAGCAGAAGTGCCAATGTGGCACCTCGCGTTAGCACTTGAATCAAACTGAGCTGTTCGTGAGAAGAGACCAATTTTTTAAAAAAGAGTTTCACTCGACGGCATTGTCACTTGCTGAGAGTGCATGGCGTCAGTGGTGGAACAGAGTGAGTATGAAACATATGTGGAATGATACCGACAGAGGAAAATCGAAGAACTCGGTGGGGGGGGGGGGGACCTGTCGTAATGCCTCTTTCGGCCAACACAAATCCCCACGTGGTCTGGCCTGGAATTTAACTCAGTAATCTGCGGTGACAGGCGGTGACGCAGATGATTGAGGCACTGCACTACAATCCGAAAGGTCGTGGGTTCGATTCCTGGTGGTATCATTGGAATTTTACATTGACATACGCCTTCCGGCCGCACTATGGTCATGGGGCCGACTCCGCCTGTAACAGAAATCAGTACCAGGCATATATCCTGCGGGGTAAAGACGGCCGCTGCGGGGGGCTGGCAACTTTACCATTTTCATGTGCCGATTGTCTTGAAATCTGGGAGCCTCTACCTCCTGAAATCCTCATGGCCTGTACCTTGCTGCACCTTTTTTGCCTCCGCGATAAAAGGCCGGCGATTGCCAGAACCATGGTACATCCGAGCCCCCTTTTTTTTGTCTTTTATTAAGCCGATCAACAATAATTTTAGACTGCGAAGACATTTAGCCGACTGATATTATCCCAGTAGGCCCAAGGCGCACGTGTGAGTCCCACAGTCTAGCGGATTGCGTAGCAGGAAGGAATTTCTTGGTTGTTTGAACATGTATCGAACATTTAAGGAATACACTTCATCTTAAAATTTTGATTTAAACTTTGTAAATAAACTGCAGGCTTAAGTAAATTGTAAACGACAGACGGACTCGGACACGGACCCTCCGCTCTTTGACGTCACAGAGAAGACAGTCCGAGCGAGGTATTACGTTCTCAAAGCAGCATGGTCGAAGAATCCGGTCTTCCGGGATGTGACTCTTTTTCGTCTTACGAGTTTCGAACAATTTCAGTGCCTTCACCTTCAAGATTTTGAAATTGCTTGAACCTGAAGATGGAAACACTACGATTGTTCGAATCGTGTAGAAAAAAGCCCCCAGCGACACAGCGTCGCATTACAGAGGAATGGAATTTTAAGACCGTCCGTGCTTGTTACGAAGACCAGCAAGCTAATGATGCTTGGGGAAACGAGACGTATTGATTGTGAGAATTGCGTGAAACGCTTAAATACACCTCGTGACAAAATGCAGAGTAATTTAATGTTAAAGGCGGAGGTGCGCGTATTTAGCACTGCCATTGAAATAGTTAAGGTCACTTAGATTATGCTTACAAATTTTTGGACAGGAAATTTGCACTGTGGATGGGATCAGGTTCAATAAATAACTCTTGAGTTAAGCTACTTCGTTGTGCTGTGGATAAACAGCGGTCGGGTGTTCTGTTTATGCTGCAACGTGTGTTTACACGAAAGATCACTGTTCGTCTTGTACTCTAGGTGATCATCACATACTTGAGTACTGGCTGGTTGGTTGGTTGGGTCTAAGCTGCATTTTGCCTGAAGATAATGGTTCTGTCATTCAACAGAATTTTTGTCGTTACAAAAGCAGTAATGCCTACCCCATGCCTTGGCGAAAGATATACCCACTCGACATGCCAGACATATTTCAAAATGTGCGAGAGATTTTAGACTTTTTTTTTTCTTTCGTGCAACCTTCCTGTGACATAGAGCTCCAGAGTTCTCTGAAGGACGGGATAAAGTGCGAGAGGAAAGATTCTTGAAGAGTAGGCGAATAATTGGAGAGAGAGGGAGAGAGAGAGTGAGAGAGTCACGGTAAAGTGGAAGGCATTCAGAGAGGCTACATATGTTGTGGCTTGTGATGGAATGATACATAATTTTATCTAAATGTTATTTAAGTGTAAGGTTTCTACTTTGAAAAATACAGAATTTTATATTGTCGTCTTTTGGGTTAGTGAAGTTAAGAGAGAAAATCACTGCTGATTTTGAGAACTAAATGAAAATTAACTATTCACTGACGGCCTCGATGCAATTGGCGGGCTTTCAACTATTATTCATATGCCTCTGACCTTGGTGGACCGTATGGCGGTGAATACGTTTGATGTTATTGTAAATTTCAAGCCGTTCGTCCTGGTTTGAAGCTTAAACCTTAGCATCATTAGAGGGTGAAATATTTTTTTTCTGTTTGCGTAGTGCCTTGTAAGTGAACTCTGATGTAGGTGAGACGCCTACAAATTTTTACCGCTCTGATCTAAAGAGTTAAAATATCGATATATCTTGTATTGCGCAAAAAGGACTTTTAGATCTGAAATGGGCTGTAGCCAGGCCGATCAATCCAAATATATAGGTCGTGGGTCTGCAAGCCGCCGTTCACCTGATTGTAGAATGCTGCCTGCGGCCACATTTGTAAATTGTATATATTCTGTAAAATTTACACAATCGTTTAGGTATGTCACTTATTTTCACTTTTCCACTTGCGGCCCACGGACGAGCCCAAAGTTACGAGTGTGGTCCTGTGCCATAAAAAATTAGGACGCCCATGTTATAAGCCTATAATTTACTGTTCTGAATTTGGCTCAGTTGTCCTTCAGTGGTGTTAACATAGGCCTGGACGAATATTAAAGACCTCAGTTTTCCATCCATGCTGTAGGGGGTAAAAGGAAATTCATAGAGAAGATGGAGAAGAAACATTTTATTAACTTTTAATTTTATACCGTGCATATTGAGTGATAAATTGTTTATTATATACCAACATATGCACAAATAAGCACTGTAAATTTATATTAAATTACTCCGACATGTTTCGGTGTTAAAACACCATCTTCAGGGAGTTTACAATTGTGTTAGCTAAAGTTATGAATTATTAAAATGATAAAATACAATTTAGTAATGTGTTGTTATGATAAAAACTTGGTAAATTTGCGTCCACATTTACCAGTATTTTGTAACAACAACAAAACATGTGCTCGAAACATGTAGAGGCATGAAATAAACGTATTGTAAAACAAAAGTTTTGTGCATCAAGTTGGTTAATTACTGAGATAAATATACTGAGATGCACGGCCAGCAAAACGTCAAAACATTACTACCTTGTATATTATCATTTTAATAATTCATAACTGTAGCTAACACAACTGTAAACTCCCTGAAAATGGTGTTTTAACACCGAAACATGTCGGGGTAATTTAATATAAATTTACAGTGCTTATTTGTGCATATGTTGGTATATAATGAACAATTTTGCTTTTTATTAAGTTTGCGGTATTAAAGCCGAGAATGGAGATTCTAAGCATATTAAGTAGATGCTAGTAAAGTTGTTCCGAGTGCGTGAAGTTAATTTAAATGGCTTTGGATCAGTTTTAACGGAGATGTATCATTTTGGCAGTGCTACGCCTTACAGCACTAAACATGTCGTCAGTTAATTAGTTACGGAAAGGTCCCCATCATCATTAGACGTAGATGTAGTTGGGAAACAAACCGTAACCTCCAAGATGTCAGACTAATTAGGCTACTTCTCACAAAAATCTTTAGAACTGCCCTCTTGCGGGCTATTACGCAGCGAGTAGTAATTAATGCCTTACCGACGTATCGGGACAACCTATCGGTCCGATCTGTAAAGATCAAGAATCGAATTCTTGACCCTTCAAGATGGGACCGATAGGTTGTCCCGAAACGTCGGTAATGAATTACCACTACTCGCTGCGTAATAACCCAGAAGAACGCAGTTCTGCTTCGCGGCGGGAGCCCGAAATCACTCAAATATTGTTCAGTGGTGTGGAAAAACTCGTTTTGCCCTAAAAAATTATAGCAGCTTACGTAACGCCCTTTCTTCAAAGAGCGCTATAAATTAGGTTTATTTGAAGACCCAGCTGAGATTAATCGCAATTTTAGTGACATTTATTGTTGCTACTTGTCCTCGGTTCGAGCCTCGACTTCATCGGTTGTGTAGAATTTCTAAATCTGTGGCCACTTTAAACAGTGCAGCGCAAAGTAACTTCAAATCATGTGTGTTAGTTTGTACAGTTTTAGAAGAAGAGGAATGAGGGGGAACACGTGGGCTTTTGTATGAAAACCTCAGTTTAGAGGGACGGGGCTCAACATGTGGAGGGGGGAATTAATCATTCAATGCAACATCTTTAAATAAGACGTGCTCTGCAAATGGCGAGGAGGGGACCCTCAAAATTATTATGGCCCGTGGCCATCAAGTGCTCTGAATCTTAAGGTCTGTATCTCCCGGTATGTCGGTCATTGAGTGTAGGTCTGTGTGTTACTGTCTTGTCGTCTTTCATAACCAGCAATTATTTTTGAAAACGTTTTCAACTAAATGAGATTTTAGGTGCTTTCGAAAAATTTCGAGAAGTGACTATTACATTCTTCCTGTCTATCTGTCCGTCCGTCCTTCCGCATGACCCTCGAAATGAAACAACTCGACACCCACTAGATGGATTTTCGTGGAATCTGATATTTGCAGATTTTCGAATATCTGTCGATAAGATTCAATTTTGATTAAAATCTAGCAATAATAACGCGTACTGTGCATGAAGACCGATGTATATTTATGACGGTATCTCGCTGAATTATTCTTAGAATGAGAAATGTTTTATACAAAATTTGTAGAGAAACTAAAAACCACATTTTGTATTCAACGAAATTTCTTTTCCTAAAATCGTTCCGTTTATGAGATTACGTGGAAAAAATATGGCAGTACCAGACAGGTAACAGATGGCAATATAATACGGCGCATACGCTTTTCATCTGCATAACTAAGGCTACACACACTCAGAATATTTAATACTTAGTAACAATGGTTAAGCGAACGCGCTTCCATGTTGCGTTAACGTACATTGCCTCTGTTAATAAAACTCTAACCAGATGCAACAGCATGCAGATATTTATTTACTGCAAAGTCACTCTACATGTTTCGGGTGTCACAGCACCCATCATCAGGAGTACTAAAAACTGTAACCGCAACCTCCGGTACAGGTAATAATACTGGTACAGCTACT
>Ga0123352_10008554_pt1 | contig 15933 bp, 16 predicted proteins | sample TergutLab28metaG_FD_89700 | JGI IMG/M metagenome (GOLD analysis project Ga0123352, IMG submission 89700) | Labiotermes labralis P1 segment gut microbial communities from Petit-Saut dam, French Guiana - Lab288 P1 | ecosystem: Host-associated > Arthropoda: Insects > Digestive system > Gut ... | reverse complement strand
CCTGCAAATTCGGCTGAAATTGGGGCTTGTGATAGGATTTTTACAAGAGTAGGAGCTTCTGATGATTTAGCAACAGGGCAAAGTACGTTTATGGTTGAAATGTCGGAAGTGGCAAACATTTTAAATAATGCAACGAAAAATAGTTTACTTATTCTTGATGAAATTGGCAGAGGTACAAGCACATACGATGGGCTTTCTATAGCTTGGGCAGTTCTTGAGCATATTGCTGATAAAAATAAATTAGGAGCAAAAACCCTTTTTGCAACGCATTACCACGAGCTTACAGAGCTTGAAGGGCGTGTTGAGGGTGTTGTTAATTACAGAATAACGGTTTTAGATAATGGCAAAGATATTGTGTTCCTTAGAAAAATTGAACGAGGCGGGGCGGATAGAAGCTACGGTATTCATGTAGCTAAGGCGGCTGGTATTCCTGTAGATGTTATAAAGAGGTCTAATCAAATTATGTCGTCTTTAGTTCATAGTGATATATTAAGGCGTGAGGCTTCAGAAAATGGTGCAGGCAAAGGAAAAGATGGCAATTCTAACGTGGTGCATTATGGTGCTAAAAAACAACCAACAACCACAGGTAAGTATGACCTATTGGTAGAAGAGTTTGGGCAAGAACTTACGGCGATGGATTTAAATAATCTAACGCCACGAGATGCGATTACGAAATTATATGATTTGAAAGAAAAATTTGATGAAGTAGTGGCGAAGTCTAGCGAGAAATAGTTCTGTTCTTGTCATTAGACTTGTAGCGAAACAAGAATAAAAAGTCATTGCGAGGAGTCAAGTGCTTTCGCCGTGCGAAAGTGGCGAAGCCAGTTTGCCCAAAGGGCAAACCACAAGGAAGTACGACGAAGCAATCCATGCAAGCAACGAAATATGTGAAAAAGCATGGATTGCTTCAACCCTTACAGGGTTTCGCAATGACGTTCCTAATCTATACCTTTTAATTTCGGAACAAGTCTAATGGCGAACAGACATATTAGCAATTTTTGTTTCGCTACAACTCTATTGCGAGGGTTCAAAAATGACAATAGTTGTACATTTCGTACCCGAAGCAATCTAGGGCGGGAACCAAAAAATAGGGTATAACTTCAACACAAAATAAGATTTTAACACTTTAGAGCTGGATTGCTTCGGGTGCGATATTCAAGACGATTGAACTACCTATACCCTCGCAATGACAGTTGGAGGTTTCTAAAAATTTGAGACAAATTTGAGACTTTTGAGGGTAGTTTATGTGTTATAATGTTTTACGGGAGAAGGTGAGTAGAGTGGAAAGTGTAGAAAAGAATGTGCCAATGTTAAGGTTTAAGGGATTTACTGACGATTGGACACAGCGGAAATTGGGGGAAATTGTATTAAGTTTAAGAAGTGGTTTGTCCCGTATGCTTTCAAATGAAGATATTGGGCTTCCTGTTGTCCGTGCCAATAACATTGTTGACGGAAAATTCGACATGGATAACGACGTGAAGTATTGGTATGTTGATGACCCACAAGGTGCACAAACATCAAACTACTTTGTTTATAAAGATGACATTTTGATTAACTTTATAAATAGTGAATCAAGGATGGGAACAGCTACTATTGTCGATGAAAATCCTTTGAGAGATACGATTTACACCACAAATATTTTGAACTTTAGAACGAACGAATATGCCACACCTTATTTTGTTTTCACAATGACGTTCTCTAAAAAGTACCAAGATTATATTTCGTCAATAACTAAGCCCGCTGTAAGCCAAGCAAGTTTTACGACTGTAGATTTCAAGAATTATGTATTTGGATGTCCGTCTGTAACAGAACAAACTGCCATCGGTACATTTTTCCGCACCCTTGACGAACTACTCGCTGCCACCAAGCGGCAAATCGCTTTGTTAAAACAGCTAAAGAAGGCGTACTTGCAACAGCTATTCCCCCAAAAGGGTGAAAAAATTCCTGAAATTCGCTTTAGTGGCTTTGCAGGAGAATGGAATAGTAGCCGATTAGAAGAAATATTTGATATAGGAAACGGATACACTCCATCAAAAGCTAACGAAGAATTTTGGGAGGGTGGAACTATTCCGTGGTTTCGTATGGAGGATATACGAGTTAATGGGCGAATATTGTCAGATTCTATACAGCATATAACAGAAAAAGCGGTTAAAGGCAAGCTTTTTCCTGCAAACTCAATAATAATATCAACAACAGCAACAATCGGCGAACACGCATTAATAATCGTTGATTCGCTAGCGAATCAACGATTTACATTTATTAGCATAAATGTAAATTGTAAATACAAAATAGATTCCTATTTTGTATTTTATGCGAGCTATTCGCTCGCAAATTGGTGCAAGGCTAACATAAATTCTGGAGGACTACAAGCCGTTGATATGGCAGGATTTAAGCAGTATGAATTTTCTTTTCCAACGATAGAAGAACAAAAGAAAATAAGTGAATTATTCTTAAATATTGATGTGCAAATAAAAATACAAACAAAAAAGTTGGAGTCTTTAAAACACTTAAAATCAGCATACCTTCAAAAAATGTTTGTGTAAAAAAGGAGTGAGAAAATGAGCATAAAAATCCTAGACGACAATTTAATAAACAAAATAGCCGCGGGCGAGGTTGTAGAGCGGCCAAGCTCGGTTGTTAAAGAGCTTGTTGAAAATTCGATAGATGCAGGAGCAACGCAAATAACCGTAGAAATTGCAACAGGCGGCATTTCTATGATAAGAATTGCGGATAACGGCAAGGGGATTACTGCAAATGAGGTTTATTCAGCATTTACAAGACATGCAACCAGCAAAATTTCATCTTTCGAGGATTTAGAAGAAGTATTAACCTTAGGGTTTAGAGGGGAAGCTCTCGCGTCCATTGCATCGGTTTCGCAAGTTGAGATGATAACCAAGCAGGAAGATGCTATAATAGGCAGAAAAATTGAAATTCATGGCGGAAAGCTTATATCGGAAGAAGATATTGGTGCAAATAACGGCACAACCATAATTGTTAGAAATTTGTTTTTTAACACTCCTGCAAGGCGAAAGTTTTTGAAAAAACCAGCAACAGAAAGCTCGTATATAACAGAGATTATAAACAGGCTGGCACTTGGCAATCCTTCGGTTTCATTTAGATATATAGTTAATAATTCTGAAATTTTATACACAAATGGTAATGGTGACTTAAAAACTGTTATTTTAAACATTTTGGGTAAAGAAACGGCCAAAAACCTTGTTGCAATAGATTTTAATAAAAATGGATTTGGGCTTAATGGCTTTGTTTGTAAGCCTCAAATTTCAAGAGGTAATAGGAGTTATGGTAACTTTTTTATAAATGGCAGATTTATTAAGTCGGATATTGTTCAACAGGCGGCCCTAGATGCGTTTAAAACAAGGCTTCCTATTGGTAAATTTCCAATTTTTGTGCTTAGTCTTTCGATAGACCCGAAAATGGTTGATGTTAATGTTCATCCAACTAAGCTTGAGGTTAGGTTTGAGAACGAAGATGAAATTTATGATATTTGCAAAGAAAGCATAGATAAGGCATTAATGAGCGAAGTTTTGATACAACAGCATGAAGCAAAGGTAGAACCACCCGAAAATCCATTTAAAAGCAAAAGCATAATTGCAGATACTTTAAATTTTTTATACGAACCTAAAGCAGAGCTTGAAAAACCTAGTTTTGTAACGGCTAGAGAGGTTGAAACACCAGTATATGAAGTTAAAAAAGTTGAAGAAAAAGCTATAATTCCAAAGCAAGTTGAAAAAGCAATTGAAAAACCAGTAAAGAAGAATACTTTTTTCGCTAATTATCGCATAATTGGACAGTTTTTTTACACTTATTGGATTATTCAGCAAGGCAGCTCGGTTTATTTGATAGACCAACATGCCGCACACGAAAGAATTTTATACGAAGAGATGTATAACAAACTAAAGAACGAAAAGGTTGATTCGCAAAGGCTTTTACAGCCCGTTGTTTTTGACTTTTCGGAGGCAGAAAAAATTGTTGTTGAAGAAAACTTAGATTTGTTTGAAAACTTTGGATTTGAACTTGAAAAATTAGATGAAGAAAAATATGTTTTAAATGCTGTGCCGTTTATTTTTAAAGGACCTGTTAGTTCAAGCTTTTTTATGGATATTGTTGATAAGCTGGGTGAAAAAGTGGGCAGCTCTGAAGAAAATATTTATGATACTAAATTTGAAAATATCGTAAGTATGGCGTGTAAAAAGGCGGTTAAGGGGAACGATAAATTAAACTTTTTGGAGGCAAAGGAGCTTATTGAAAGGCTTTTAAACCTAGAAAATCCCTTTACTTGCCCGCATGGCAGGCCGACGATAATTGAGCTTACAAGAACAGAGGTTGAAAAAATGTTTAAGAGGATTCAGTAATGAAAGAAAAAATAATTGTAATTGCAGGGCCAACGGCATCGGGCAAAACAGACAAAGCCATAGAACTCGCCTTAAAAATAAATGGCGAGGTTATTTCTGCCGATTCTATGCAAGTGTATAAATATATGGATATTGGAACGGCAAAGCCAAGTGAAGATGAGCTTTTAGGCGTTAAGCATTACCTCATTGATGAAGTGTATCCTGATGAAGATTTTTCTGTAGCTCACTTTTGTGAATTAGCAAAAAATGCGATAAAAGAAATAACCGAAAAAGGAAAAACGCCGATTATAGCAGGCGGAACGGGCTTTTATATAAATGCATTGCTAAAAGATACCGATTTTTCGGACGATAATGAAAAAGACACTGAGTACAGAGAAGAACTTAGTATTTTAGCTAAGACAAACGGTAACGAATATGTTCATAACATGCTTAAAGAAGTTGATTTTGGCTCTTATGAAAAAATTCATCCAAATAATATAAAGCGTGTTATCAGAGCTTTAGAATTTTACAAGCAAACTGGGCAAAAAATTTCTGTGCATAATTTAGAGGAAAAGAGCAAAAAAAGCCCATACGATGCGGAGATTTTTATATTAGATATGGATAGGGCAAAGCTTTATGAGCGTATAAATGAGCGGGTTGACATTATGATGAAAAAAGGGCTGATAGAAGAGGTTGAAAATCTTTTGAAAATGGGTTATAATGAAACGCTAACTTCTATGCAAGGGCTTGGGTATAAGGAAATTGTGCCATTTTTAAAGGGCGAGTGGACGAAAGATTTTGCCATAGAAATTTTAAAAAGAGATACAAGAAGGTTTGCGAAAAGGCAATTAACATGGTTTAGGCATCAAATAGATGAAGGGGTTTTGGTTGACAGAAATGAGCAAATTCAACTTTTTACGAGATAATTACAATATAAACCCGAAGCTTTTAGAGATTTCTGAAATTGCTGAAAAAGAGCTTTATGAGCAATTTGTAGAAATAGAAAAAATAGCCGAATATAACCAGCTAAAAGTTTTAAAGGCAATGCAGGATAATAGGCTTTCAGATGTTCACTTTGCTGGCTCTACGGGATATGGCTATAACGATTTAGGGCGTGATACGCTAGAAGAGATTTACGCAAGTGCTTTTGGGGCAGAAGCGGCACTTTGCCGGCCTCAAATAATTTCTGGTACTCATGCACTTTCTTTGGCACTCTTTGGCAATTTAAAGCATGGCGACGAGCTTTTATATATAACAGGCACGCCTTATGACACGCTAAAAGGCGTGATTGGCATAAGAGAAACAAGAAATTCGCTAATGGATAATGGTATAATTTACTCGGAGGTTTCGCTTTTAGAAGACGGTTCTTTCGATTATGAAAACATCAAAAATGCGATTAATGGAAGAACTAAGGTTATAGGAATTCAGCGCTCTAAAGGATACAGTTTAAGACATTCTTTGACAATAGATGAAATAAGCGATATAATAAAGTTTGTGAAAAATATTGATGATAAGTTGTGCATTATGGTCGATAATTGCTACGGTGAATTTACGGATTACTTAGAACCTTCAGAACTTGGTGCGGATATGACAGTTGGTTCGTTAATCAAAAACCCAGGTGGCGGACTTGCTCCAGTTGGTGGGTATATTGTTGGTACTGAAGAGTGTGTTGAAAATGCTGCGGCAAAACTATCTTCACCGGGAATTGGTAAAGAAGCAGGGCCTAGCTTAGGAATCACACAATCTTTCACACAAGGGCTATTTTTAGCCCCAAACGTAACAGCAGCAAGCATGAAAATGGCGTTATTTACTGCCGTTTTGTTTGAAAAACTAGGCTTTTCGGTAACACCTAAGCCTTGTGAAAAGCGGGGCGATATTGTTCAGGCAATACTTCTTAAAAATGCCGAAAATATTATTTCTTTTTGCAAGGGCGTGCAGATGGCGGCTCCTGTTGATAGCTTTGTTTCGCCAGAGCCGTGGGACATGCCAGGTTATGACTGCCAAGTAATAATGGCGGCTGGGGCGTTTATACAAGGTGCTTCGATTGAGTTTTCGGCCGATGCACCTATAAGAGAGCCGTTTGCAGTTTATTTACAAGGCGGGCTTACATACCATCATGGTAAAAACGGTGTGTTAATAGCTGTTCAAAATATGATTAATGATGGACTAATATCAATATAATGGCAAGCTATAGAATATTATTTACTGGAGGAAGATAAATGAGAATTATAGCACAATTATGTATAGACGGAACCATTGAAGCAGCAGAGCTTTATAAAGAGGCTTTTGATTTAACGCTTGGATTAACTGTTAAACATGATGATGGTACATACGCTCATCTTTCGTTAATGTGCGGTGATGCGGAAGTATTATCTATGACAGAAAAAAGCAAATTAGAAGGCGCAGCACATCTTAAAGGAACAAACGCTGAATGCCACGCAGGAAACACTAGGGCTTTTGACTCGCCCGTTACAGTTGGTATATATGGGCTTACAAAAGAAGCAGTACAAAAAGCATATGATATATTGAAAAAAGATGCTATTTTATTTGATCCCGAAGGTCCAAAAAGTTTGCCTTGGCTTGAGCTTGATTTTCATATTATAGATAAGTTTGGTGTAAGCTGGGAGGTTGGAACCTAATAAATAATTTCTTTAGCAGTAATAGATTAAAGATCTTTGTTTTAGTGAAAATTGTGGCACAGAAGCCAATCCAGAAAGCTCGAAAATTTATTTTATAGAGAGTAGGTTATTTTTAATGGATATAAAAATTTCTCCATCTGTGTTGTCCTCGGATTTATCAAGGCTTGCAGACGAAGTTGTAAAAATGGAAAAAGCAGGTGCACATATGATTCATTTAGATGTTATGGACGGGCATTTTGTGCCTAACATAACCTTTGGTGCACCGATTATCAAATGTTTACGAGATAAATCGAAAATAATTTTTGACACGCATTTAATGATTTCAAACCCAGAACAATATGTGGATGATTTTATTAATGCTGGCTCTGATATTATAACGTTTCATTTTGAAGCAACACAAAATGCACTAGAGCTTATAAATTATATAAAATCTAGGGGCGTTAAAGCTGCGATTTCTGTTAAGCCAAACACGGCTGTTGAACAAATTTTACCGTATCTTAAAAAGCTTGATATGGTTTTGATTATGACAGTAGAACCAGGCTTTGGCGGGCAAAAATTTATGGCCGATATGTGCGAAAAAATTAGAAAAATTAGAGAAATTTCTGATATTGATATTCAGGTAGACGGCGGAATTGACAACACAACGATTAAAGAGGCCTACGATGCTGGGGCAAATATTTTTGTTTCTGGCTCATATTTGTTTAATTTTGATGATTATAAAGAGGGGATAAACAGTTTGTGCAAAGCGATAGAGTCTTAGAAGCAACGGTTGAGGGTGTAATTTTTCAAAATTCTGAAAATGGATACACTGTTTTTACTGTTTCTGTTACGAACGACAAAGAGATAGACGGCGAGCTTACCTGCGTTGGAATGATTCCAAACCTTAACGAGGGCGAATTTTTGAGGATGACGGGTTCTTTTGTTATGCACCCAACTTATGGCAAGCAGTTTAATGTTGCAGACTATACCAAATCTGTGCCAACTAGTTTATCAGGAATTGAAAAATACCTTGCATCGGGCCTAATTAAAGGTATTGGCGAGAAAATGGCAAAAAAAATTGTTGAAGAATTTAAAGAAGACACGCTTGACATTATCGAAAATTACCCCGAGCAGCTTGCAAATCTTAAAGGTATAACACTAGAAAAAGCTATGACGATAAGTGCAATTTTTCACGAACAAGTGCATTTAAGGCAAGCGATGATGTTTTTACAAAGCTACGGAATTTCGCCAACATATGCTTTGAAAATTTACAAAAAATATAAAGAACGAACGGTTGAAATTGTTAAAGAAAATCCTTATGCTTTGGCGGATGATATTATTGGCATTGGCTTTAAAATTGCCGATTCTATTGCTTATCGTATGGGAATTTCTGAAGCTAGCAACTACAGGGTTAGGGCGGGCATAAAATATACGCTTAGTTTGGCAACAAATAACGGCCATGTTTATTTACCAAGGCAGGCGTTGATTGAAAAGGTTTTTGAGCTTTTAAATGTTTCAGAAGGCTTGATAGAAAATGAAATTACAAGCCTTATGATAGAAAAATCTATTGTTTCTGAGGTTATTGGCGAAGAAACATGTATATATCTAAACGCCTTTTTCTATGCCGAAAGTTATGTTGCAAAAAAACTTTTAGAAATTTCTTTAAACGCGATTGATAAATCAAGCGGAATGGAAGAAGAAATTGAAAAGGTTGAAAAAGAGCTTAATATAAGCCTTGCCGTAAACCAAAAAGAAGCCGTTATAAACGCTTTAATAAACGGCGTTACAGTTATAACAGGCGGGCCGGGAACAGGAAAAACAACAACAATAAACACGATAATTAACTTGCTTAAAAAAGAGGGACTAGAAATAGAATTAGCAGCACCAACGGGCAGAGCCGCAAAACGGATGACGGAAGCCACAGGGCATGAAGCCAAAACTATTCACCGCCTTTTAGAAGTTAAATTTATGAGTGAAGATTCTAACCGCCAGTCGTTTGAAAAAAATGAAGATAACCCTATCGAGGCGGATGTTATTATTATCGACGAATGTTCGATGGTTGATTGTTTACTTATGTTTAACTTACTTAAAGCTGTGGGCGAGGGTTCTAGGCTTATTTTGGTGGGCGACTCTAACCAGCTGCCATCTGTTGGGCCTGGCAATGTTTTAAAAGATATTATTGCAAGCGGGGCAATAAAAACTGTAGAACTTTCAGAAATTTTTAGGCAAGCACAGGAAAGTGCAATTGTTATGAATGCACACAGGATAAATCAGGGAGAATACCCCGAAGTGAACGAAAAAGAAAGCGACTTTTTCTTTGTTAAAAGGCTAAATGCCGACGAAGCTATAAACACCATGCTAGAAATGGCACTAAGAAGAATACCAAAATCTTTCGGACTTGATTTTTTTAAAGATATACAAATTTTAACACCTATGAGAAAATCGGCACTTGGTATTAACAATTTGAATAAAATTTTGCAACAGGCTTATAATCCGCCAAAACACCACAAAAGCGAGTTTGAATACAGGCAAACTATTTTTCGCGAGGGCGATAAGGTTATGCAAATTAAAAATAATTATGCCACTGTTTGGAAAATTTATGATTCGGGTAAAAACCTTGTAGAAGAAGGCACAGGTGTTTTTAATGGCGACGAAGGCATAATAGAGAGAATAGACAAGCAAAAAGAAACTATGAAAGTTATTTTTGACGAAGAAAAGGTTGTAGAATATGATTTTACACAGCTTGATGAGCTTGATTTAAGCTACGCGATAACAATACATAAATCGCAAGGGAGCGAGTATAAGGCAGTTATAATTCCTATACATTCGGGTCCATACATGCTTTTAAACCGCAACCTTTTGTATACCGCACTTACAAGGGCAAAGCAGCTTGTTGTAATTATAGGCAGTTTTGATACAGTTAAGCAAATGGTTGATAATAATAGGGAGCTTGCACGGTTTTCGGCACTTTCTTATAGAATAAAAAAATTCAGCAAAATTTTTGGTAATTCAAACCTATAATGCTGCATATATAGTAATATAGCAATACAAGATTAATTAATTTGAGGAGTAAAACATGATAGAAATAAACGAAATTATTATTATAAGCATTGATAAAGACGAAGAAATTTGGCATATAGAAGGCGAGATTGAGTTTGAAAGCGATTTTACAACAAGCTTTACGGTTGATTACGACGAAGCAGAAGACGAGCTTTTACATCTAGAGCTTGAATTAAACCCAGGAAAATATGATAAATCTTTATTAAAATCTATGATTATAGATGCAGCGAGTGAATACGAAGATTAATGATTTGATTTTCATTCAGCCTTCATGATAGAATAATATGTAAGTACAAAGGAGAAAAAAACATGTTAAAACAAGAATTGGCATCAGGAGTAATACAATATATATTCCCGAAAAGTGGAGAAAAGTATAATTTCGGAAACACTATCATCGCTGTGGTTCATGAAAACAAGGCCATTTTGATTGATAGTGCCTATAAAGATGAAGCACCTCAGGTTTTTGAAGATTTGGTGGCAAACGGCATTGCGGTTGACAGCATTATACTTTCTCATAGCCACAACGACCATACAGATGGCTTTAATGTACTACCAGAAGTGCCTTGGTACGGAAGTTCGTTCTTTAATCTTGAAGAGTATGATGAAAATCAGGTTAAAAGATATATACCGATTGAAAATCCTACGATCATTGAATTTGGTAAGCATACTCTTGAAATAATACCTTCTCCAGGTCATTCGGAGTGTACTGTACTTGTAAAGATTAACGGGCAATTTATTCATGTGGCGGACGAAATAATGTATTCTCATGATGGGCAGCCGCTACTTCCATGGATAGACAGCAGGGATGATATTAAAAGGCAGCTTGAGTCATGGAACAAGATTAAAGATTATCACAAACTAACAATCATACCAGCACATGGGCCGATACTTGATGGAAACAAACTTCATAAAGATATACAAAATCGTGCTGCATACGCCGAGGCTATATTAATGGCAGATGGTAAGCCGATTACTTATGAAGAAGCCACAAAAAACTGTGATTGCACTTTTTTAAGTAGCCATTGGTTTAAGCATTTAGCAGAAAAATAAAATGTATTTATAGTGAATTAACTTGAAAACAATAACGCAAAGCGTTAATTGTTTTCAAGTTAGATGAACGCACCTATAGCCAAACGTACTTTAAAACAGTGAACGAGGAGGTCAAGCGTTTACAACTATATAACGCGGCTTTGCGTTATGCCTGACACATGGTACTGATTGAAAAGCAATTTGCTTTAAGTTGCATTTTCAACTTAAATGACTATAAAAAACAGCATAAAAAAGCTTAGTATGTTTAATATACTGAGCTTTTTAGTTGCATTATATTGTGTAGATATGCCAGTGTATTCCAAAGCGGTCTTTTACATCGCCGCATAAAGGCGACCAAAATTGTGGTGCTAAGGCTTCAATAACTTGTCCACCATCTGCTAGCTTGTTAAAAACAGAAGTTGCTTCTTCAGAAGAATTAAAAGCAATTGAAAGTGAAAAATATTCGCCTGTTATCTTTGAGGTTGCTCCATCAGTCATAGTAATTGGTGTGCCGTATATCATAAGCTCCGAGTGCATTACAAAATTTGGAGAGGCACCCTCTATAGCAAAGCCTTCTGGGGCTTCGCTTAAATAGTTTATTGTTTTTACCGAAGCATTAACCGCTTCTTTATAAAAAGAAATGGCTTCATCACAGTTACCTTGAAAACTAATAATTGGTACAAGCATATAACATGCTCCTTTCTTGGCATAGTATTTTTAGATTTAAGTATATCATCATTTATTTACATTGTCAAGAACAAATATTCGGTTTAAATTCAATTATTTCATTAATCATCTTGCTCGAGTATAACATTAACGGCACTTCCTAAAAGCAAAACGGTGCATATAATATTAAGCCATATTAAAAGTATTACAATACCCGCAACAGAACCATAAAGCGAAGAATGGCGAGAAAAATTATTTACATAAATATTAAATCCATAGCTTGCCAAAACCCACACCAAAACAGTTATTAAAGCCCCCGGCAAAAGATTTCTAATTCTAACTTTTTTAAGAACCGAAAGCTTATTTATAGCAATAACAGCACAAAGCATTAAAAACATTGAAACAACATTTCCAAAAAAGCCAAAAAAGTGTGTTGTAAAATTGTTTGTATTAAAGTAAGTTGTTATAAAGGTTAGTATCCAATCGTTAAAAATAAGCATAACCAAGGTTACAATTATAGTTATTGTGAAAATAAACACCAAAAAGAAGCTTAAAAGTCTGCGTTTTATAAAAGAACGTTCGTCTTTATAGCCATATGCTTTGTTTATTCCTTTAATAACAGAGTTAAAACCAGAAGATGCACTAAAAACGGCAATAGCTAAACTCGTTGATAAAATACTTGCACGCCTAAGCGTTAAAACCTCATTTAAAAAGCTTTCCATCATATATGTTAGATATTCAGGCAAATAAAGGCTTACTTGTTGTATTAGATGGGTTGCATCAAGCTCTAAATATCCTAAAATCGAAAATAAAAACAATATAAGCGGAAACATAGATAATAAGATTTTATAGGTTAAGTCGTTTGAGATTGAAATTAAATCGTCTGTCTTAACTTTTTTGACCAATATTGCTATAAATAGTATAAATTTTTTCATGGTTTCTCCCAAATGTATTATCTTACTAAACTAATTATATATCATTTCCCTTCATTTGTATACATATGTATAACATTTTTAATTTTAAAGGCGACAAAGCAGTTAAAGTAGCGAAAAAATAATACTAATAGTTTGTTGTGTTTATTTGTAATATATTGTATAATATTGAAATAGAATAAATGGGAGAGGTTGTGCAAATGTGGATAGAATTGAAAAACTAAAATTGTTAATTGATGCACTAACTGAAAATGAAGTTGATTTTGTTTTATCTGTGGTGAAGTTTATTATGGATTACGAAGAAATTTAAGAGGGCGAAAGCCCTCTTTTTTTAAAATCTGTTTGTTTAAAATTATTTTAAAATGTTGAATAAATGTAACTTATTTATGAGATAATATTAATTGTAAAATATAGTTAAATTTGAAAGGAGATTTAATATGAACCAATTAAGTCAAGTAGAGATTAATGCAATCAGAGAAGTTGTTACATCGCACCAAACTATTGCCTCTAAGCTTTCGGAGTATGCAAGCTCGTGTACAGATGCAAATATTAAGCAAGCTTTTCAAAAAGCTTCACAAGATGCAAATAAAAGTGCACAAACACTTATAGGTATGCTATAGTTGCTAAACTAAAAAATTCTAACAAATTTACGGAGGTATAAAAAATGCAAGAGAAACAAATGGTTTTAGACATTTTATCGGGCGTTAAAGCAAGCATTGGCGGCTATGGCAAAATAATAACCGAGTGCAATTGCCCAAATCTTAGACAAACTTTTCAACAAATGAGAGATGGCGACGAAAAGTTTCAATACGATCTTTACAAAATGGCAGAGCAAAAGGGTTATTATCACAAGTCTCCACCGGCGAATCAGCAAGATTCAGCGAATATTAAAAATGTGCTTCAGCAAGGTATGCAGCAAATGCACTAGTAACTTAAGAAAAAACTCCAAAGTGATTTTGTCGCTTTGGAGATTTTTTTGCATATACTAACAATATAGGAGTGTGATTGGTATGAACAAAAAGCAGTTAGAAAACAAGCTTAGGTTATTTTTTTATAGCCCAAAGTCGTCTAGCATGAAAGAACTAGACAAACAAATTGGCCGAATGATAGGGCTAAACTCAAAGTCTAGTAAAAAAAATGACGACGATAAAAAAGATGAAGATTAATAAAACTATTGTAAATATGGTGCAACTAACGCAAAAACCATTAGAAGAGTGTAAATTACGCAAACCGTAACAAACGATGGCGTTGCTATGCTATGTTTTTCTTTTGCATCCAAAGTTTTTTCAGGCAAAGGATTTGCTTTTATAAATATTTTTAAAACCTTTATAAACCCAAAAGTGGCAACAAGCACTATAAATCCAATAATAACCCACGAAACGATAGGGCTTGAGCTTGTATCAGCTTCGGCTAAAGCATAGCCTTGGCTTTCCAAAAACTCTTCAAGAAAACTAACAAGGCTAAGGAGTACAACTTGGCTGCCATTAAGTATAAAATGGAAAAGCATTGCCGAAAACATAGAGCCCGTATAGTAAACTAAAAGAGCGATTAAAATACCTAGTAAAAAAGTGTAGAAAAATTGCTGAAAATTACCGTGCATAAAACCAAAAAACAAGCCATTTACAATGATTAATTTTTTCATGCTAGCTTTTTCATAGCCTTTAAAAACTACACCTCTAAAGGCTATTTCTTCGCAGATAGATGGCACAACTGCAACTACAAATAAAAGCCCTAAAAACGGTAGGCTAGTAAGCTCTAGCATAACTTCGGCAAGAATATTTTCAGAAAATAGCGACGTTATGGCTCCAATAGCCATAGTGGCTGGTTGAACTAAGAAGCCCATTATGATGATGAGAGCAACGTTTTTACCGCTCATTTTTTTAAATTTAAGTATGGAGTTAACTTTTTCTCCACCTCTAAAAAATATGAGAAATATTGCAGAAGGAACTAAAAATACAACAGCTTGTGATAAAACTAAATTACCTGCAAGCGGAAAATCTGTAAAGTTTAAGATAACCATCACAATGACTTGAAATAAAACTAAAACCAGCATAAATATATTTGCTTTTCTTGGATTCATAAAAACACTCCTTGTAAAATAATACATATATTTTAACACAATTGTTTTATGCTTGCAATAAAAATTTGAATTACCCTGCTCATTTGAGGAACACAGCGACGAATAGGCATATAGCGAAATTAAGATTTTGCACCCCCTAAATGTCATTAGAGTTGTAACGAAATTAAAAGTAGTCTGCTATAATGACGACGTAGAGGCACTTCGTCATCCCGTGCTTGACACGGGATCTTAGATTGCGGTGCTGAACTTGATTCAGTGCCGTCGTCCCATATCTCTTGCAATACAGATGAGATGGCGGGTCTAGCCCGCCATGACGATTACCTGTTTTTAATTTCGTTACTACTCTAATGACGATTAGGAGTATAAAATTTAATTTTGCTACAACCTTAATGGCTGTTTGCAATCCATACAACAAAAAAGCAACATCTAGTTATAAATGTTGCTTTTGCTATTTTATCCAAAGAAATCTTCTAAATGCAAATCAAGGGCGACCATAATTCTTTCCATAGTTTTATGCTCTAAATCTTTTATGCCCGAAACTATATCTCTTAGCAGATTAATTGAAAGGTCAACCTTTCTTGCAAGTTCAAACAAAGTCATGCCTTTTCGGGCAAGAATGTTTAAAAGCCTTAGTCTATGAACATCAGCTCTACTTGGCTCGCTTTGTGCAAACATTTTAACAGCGGCATATTGAGTTAAGTTGCTGTCCATAACATCGTGCAACTTTTCTTCTTTAAGGCTACGTTGCAACACCATTGCATTGCAAATTAAGTGCTTATCATCGTTAAAGAGTCCCTCTCTAACCAGCAAAATTGCAAACCAATTTAACTTGCCTAGTTTTTCGCAATAAAATTTAGCATACCCAAGATACTCATAGAACAGGTTTGTAACTTCTTCATGTTCTTCTTCAGAAAGTTCGTCAAAGCCTTTAGCATATAAAAGCCTGTCTACAAAGTTTATGTACATAAATGCCTTACATTCATATTCGTGTTTTTTTGTAAGCGGGTACTCTTCAAAGCTTTCCTCTAAAGCCTCCATAATTTCCAATGATTGTTGATAGCTTTTACTTATTGAAATACTAGTGGTTAATAACGTTTTGTTATAATTGCTTTCTAAATACTCTACTTTCTCCCCGAAAGATAGATTGTTTAGCATAGGTAGCATTAGTTCATAAGAAGATGGAATATAATCAGTTT
>Ga0123352_10008553_pt1 | contig 15933 bp, 8 predicted proteins | sample TergutLab28metaG_FD_89700 | JGI IMG/M metagenome (GOLD analysis project Ga0123352, IMG submission 89700) | Labiotermes labralis P1 segment gut microbial communities from Petit-Saut dam, French Guiana - Lab288 P1 | ecosystem: Host-associated > Arthropoda: Insects > Digestive system > Gut ... | reverse complement strand
TTTTAAACATTTTTTGCTATTTTTTTTTAATTGGTTTTTCCTTTTCAATTTTTTCTATTTTTTGCCCCTTCTTGGGGTGTTTTTTTCTTTTTTCCCCCCCCCCGTTTTCCCCCCCCCCCCTCCCAGAGAATTTGCCGCTCTCCTCTCCGGTACCCATTGGATAGGAAGTTGAGTGGGCTCCACAGCCGGTATGGACATTTTGGAGAAGAAAAAAAAATTCCTTTTACCTTGCCACTGTTGCCGTTCCAAAGAATTACGCGCCACAAGGACACGCTATTTGCATGTCGATATCGAAAATTATTTCCGAAACACCATCGCTTTACCGTTACCACCTAACATCAACTGTATATTCTCAGACGTTGTCTTTTCATTTCACATTTATCCCCTTCTTCCCAATTATTCTGCGTTCGTTTCATGATGTGCAAAGCAGGAACGCCCTGAGGGCTGGGTGTTTCCATTTGCATGTTTCATTTGGAAAGGCGCCAGACGAGTTTTGATTAAATTTAGTATGAACGGTATGTCACTGAAAATTGCTCCATACTCTTATTCCCCAGTTTCCTAAAACTACAATAACAAAACGTACGCAGGAACTTGTGCCAGAAGGAACTAAGAAATTAATCTAAGAAGATGCAAAGATGAAACAGAAGGTGAAGAAGACGAAAATATAGGGTGGTGGGGGCAGCAGCGGTTATGGTGACCACAATGATGATGATGATAATGGGGGGGATGATGATGATGATGATGGCCTAAGTATATTCCTGCAGTCAGAAAACTACGATGCTATGATGGAAGACTTCTGATTAGCATTCAATCATCGTTACTATTCTGCTTCCGAGTTTGAACTTGAACATGTACAAACCGAAATGTAATGTCCCTGTAGGTCACCAGACGACACCATATCGGTTACGCTGATAAGACTGCAGAAACCGCGTTGTGCGATTGCTGAGCGGGACACGGAGCAGAATCACTACACGCCCTGCTGCTGAGCTCCACTGCGATTTTAAACGCACGCGCTCTTTCGCAGCTGCCAGCCCCGCTAGTACTACAAGTAATTACCACTACTACGATAATTTGGTAATAATTTAAATTTGTGTCCTGCAGACATGACGCAATATGACGAGACACTCTCCATCACATAATATTCTGCCGAGTCATCTCTGGGCGCTGCAATTAATGCAACAAGCTGTATCTCGTAACGTAAACAACACTCCCACTTGGCTGCACTGTTCAAGATCTCTCAGTAAACAACTAATTCCGAGATCCATATAACATTTCTCAACGCGATGTACAGTATTTATCGCAGTGCCTGTGTTCTTATCCGCTGTAACGGCCTTGTTTCGTAAGGACGCACAGAGTTCGGCGTACTGAGGCCTCGGAAAGAAGTCTTGCGGTTGGTGGGGTCGAAGGCGCTCGAGGCTACCCCGTTTCTGCCTACTGTTGAGTTCCCCTTCAGCCTCCTCTGTTCTAAGTCAAGCAGCCAAAAGTGCTTCTAAGTAGTGAAAGCTGGCACCACTAAACATTAGTGTGATGGGATATGCAAGACGATGGTACGCGGAGTACAGGTTAATTCGTAACAGAGACGCGACGTGGCGGTGGACGGTCTATGAGTTTCATTTCCATGGCCTCAGTATGTAAATGACGTAAGAGCAGATCAACACACCGTCTCATAAGACCTATTGCCTCTTTAGCAACGGTCCTCAATTTGCTCACGCTGGGTCTTCAACCGCGACGGGCAACTCGTTAGCGTAAGCGTAATCTCAGTTGTAGTTTAAGGGGTCTATTACTGAGCCCAGCGATGCGATAAATGCTGGAATGGCTAAAAAGACCGAGGGACACTAAATTGCGCTTTCGCGCAAGTCTCCACCAAAAGTGAGCTCTTTGGTTGGTTGGTTGGTTGGTTGGTTAACAACACACCGTCCGTTTTGAACATTCGAGAGGGCGTCATACTGATCTGGGGGATGATTGCCTGTAAACTGATCATTCCTTACAAGCACACTGCTACAATATGTAACATCTGCTATACTTTTTGGAAAGTCTGCACTTATTCGATACAGTTTATCAAAGAAACCTAAAATCAAATCAATCTTTATTCGTTGTCAAAACTAGAGATAACTGAAGACGGATTGGAGCAAGGCATGTATGGAGGTAGGTCATAAACACGCACGTATATACACATTTTCCATGATACTCATAAAACATGGTGATAAGATTATGTGCAACCAAATTAGCATAACTAATGCATTATTCGCAAAATTTTAAACGAAACAGCAAGAAAGCACTGGTAGATATATAGGGCTATGAAAAAGTCCAGTGATAAAGTTGCTTTTTTATAACTTCCTCTATAAACTGCTTGTGTTGCGTTGCTTAGATACGTTGGTGCTTCAGAAGTTTAAACGAATGTCCGAGATAGGAGGGGTGACGGTTAGTGGGTCAGTGGATAGGCAGACGTCAATTAATGGGCGAATCCAATACATTGCGGATGCAGGCAACGAACGATCTGTCGGCCAGAGTTCTGAAAATTATACAAATCGACCCCAAGAAGGAAATGTTTATACTCATAAAAACACACGTTGCATCAGCTAAGTATAGCGACCACTGTACTTCATATCACAGTTATCGCTACAGCGTGTTAACTCCCACACTGAAGCCGGTGTTATCTACTACAGAGAAGCACTTTTTCAACAGAGTGTATTTTTATCTTTGAAAATATTCCCATACCATATAGCGATAACTTTATGAAACAGCAGTGCTATATTGTGACATTATATGGTGGCAAAAGGTAAAGCATTTTCTTGCTTCAACGCGAGGCTGACACACTCCCGCTAGAAGTGCTAACGTTCCCGCCAATAATGTCATACGTCGGTGCGTGTACTAACCCACATAACCTCCAAGGAGGCATAAAATGCATCATTATGTTTTTCTTCTCATAAGCACTGAAAAGCGGTAAGCTTTCCGGACTATTATGCTTCTGAACATATCCCATCTTCGTGTCTTTAAAAAATCTGACTGGGTCATACCAGGCCGTTGACGTGAGCATGGCGCAAAAGCTGATGAAAACATCCGGTTATGAGGAATTTCACTTCGTAACAAAGTTCGTAAAAATAAAGATGCAATTGAAATGATCGCTTTTCGGAGGTGCTTAAAAATGAATCGAGCAAAACTTGCTTCGTACTGAAGATGGTGATTGTGGTAGATGATCAATGGTGGCCTCAAAAACTCAGCGCTCAACTGACAATTGTAAGAGGGGAATCTAAAGTAATAGAGCTACGATACGTGCCTTTGTTGAGTATCTGACATCAAGGCATACCCTACAAATTGCTCCTGTTTGAAGCACATGCTGTGTGCTACTGCCGTTTGAAACACAGCCATTCCATCCAGTGAATACGAACGACGATTTTCGCATTGGAATCTGATGGTATGTCCGACGATAACCTCGTTATGACGAAACGATTGCGGCGTCTCTGTACCTCTGTGCCTCCCTACAAATCGCGAAGATCGGCCTAGCCACCGACTGAAGATATAGAATTTGATATCGCTTCGCCAGGCGAGAACTTGAGCAAAGTGTGGAACCACATTTTAAAATATTACACGTCAAAATAATTGACGGCGTTTATTAATATTACATATTTTCTTCTTACAATGTTTTTCTTTATTTTGATTGTCAACTTTTTACCAAAGCTTTACCATAGAAGGGAGAAGAAATGATAAAACGGACGGGCGGTTTTGGAGGAATTTTAAGATTCAAGGCATAGTAGCAAGCACCTCGTTGAACTGCATTAAGCTAGACGTGTGTTCAATTCAGATACAGTGATGTAGCCTGAGACAGTAACTGAGGTTTTGATTATTTTGTTACAAGAAATTCGTGATTCAAAGGGTTATGATTTTAGACCATATTATTTGCATTACTACAGATCAGACTTCACAAACACGTTGTCTGCAAGTCGTACACAAATGTATGACAAACTTCTCAAAGCTGAAAAAAAAAAGAGACAGAGAGAGAGAGAATTTTGCTTCGAGTTTGCATGAGAAACAAAGACACAATAAATTCTGGATTATAGTCAAGCACACAGAGGATGAGGAATGATATCACGAAACAGGGGCCTGCAGCCAGCTTCAGGCTTTTTCAGACACAACTGAGATATAGGTCATTATTGTACACGCTTGGTTTGCAGAGCTCATATGGTATGATATGATATACTTGTTAACTGCAATTGGATTGACACGCGGTGGCAGTAGTACTGTACACATTTACACACCGACAGTGCATAGAACAACACAGTTAACAACTTTGAGTTCGCCGAGAAAAAATAAACAAACTGGAAAATGTACACGTAGCCCAGCAATTCTGGTGCATTCGTTGAGTTCCGTTTATTGTACCGAAAACTGTAAAGCTTAAGGAAAAGTGAACCGAGCATCAAGCGTAACTTAATATTCTGTAACACTTTTTGTTCCAAAAATAAGTAGCGATTTAGGCTAAGGAAATTCATGTAAAATACAAAATGTCAAATACTGTCATCGAACTCCAACCACAACTGTCATGTAGCAACAAATTTTAGTAATACACATCAATACTGTTTCACGAAAATCCTTGCCGCGTTTCACGAAATATGCAGACATGCTTTACATACGGATAAACATGACAAAGAGTTTGGTCGCCACCAAATAATAAGCGCCAAGTATAGATAAGAAGGAGGTCACGCGTTTTATGTGTAAATAATAGTAAGTCACAGAGCTGTGTGATATAGCTTGGCCAGAATACCTTTTGTCATAAGGCGTTTCATGGTTTTCCTCAGTCCCTACAGGCAAATGCAGGGGTTTTTCGTCGATTTATCTTTCACAGGTCATCTTACCATCTACGCTACACAGACTGAGAACACCAACAGCGTCATAAATTAAACTACGCTTGTAAAAATATTATATTAGAAGGGCCTTGTCATGAACCAGGCGTTCATTCGCCGCCCTCTTATGCGAAGGGTCGGGTTCAGTACCAAGCCAGTCCAGTGGAACTTGTAGAAGGCAAAGTGTCAATGGGACACGTTTCTCTCCGAATACTTCAGCTTTCCCCTGCCAATATAATTCCACTAGCGCCCCATACTTATTCATCACCGATTCCATATAGGCACAGTCATTAACGGTGTCATTGAATAACGCAGTGGAGACAGGCCTAAGTCTGTTTGAAATCAAGTCTTTTACGTGCATACGGCAAGGCAAGTGTTCCTTGTCCGTATGTATGAGAGAAAGATTGGCCACCAACACAGCACAGCACAAAACAGAAAAAAAATGGACATATACACGTATATCTATGTGCAGGATACGATTAAAACTCACAATTTCGGTGTCTGAATGACAAAAACAGTGCGTTTCTTAGGCTCGGCTACGACGTTATGGTCCTTTAGACCTGACTATCACAGTGATACCTGGCAGTCGGCTCCTTAGGCATGTCTACTACTTTGATACAAGATAATGACAACGTCCAACTAAATACAATTAAATTATTGGCTAATATACGGAAGTTATGGAACGCATTACGTGATACAAGGTAGCTCGTTTCTTGTATCTGGCTATCGTTTACGAAACAATATGGTACCTAGGCCTGGCTAACACTAAGTTGAGAAAAAGTATGCCCGCAATGCATGGCTATCACTCTGACACCAGACAATTGGGTCCTTACACTTTGCAACCACTGTGATAAAAAATATCTTCAACTCGGCAACAGACGGAGGGTGAGTGGTTAGTGCCACTCCTCTTCCTCTTGACTCCCGGGGAAAGATGCTTTCTTTCTCCATAAGACAGAGAAATGTCTTGCACTCAGCAAAGTTAATTTCAGTTATTATTCGAGTATACTGTGTATATTTGTAATATTTATCTAAGGCGCTTGGTGAAATACGTATTTGTAATGACGGATAGGTGGTAAACATTACCTACTGTCACTCAGCCCTGCTTCCTACCTACATCATGGCTGAATATCCAGTTTCAGCAAGTGAAGGCTCCCCGCCAAGTGTCAGACAGAGGGCTGCAGCAGCCATCTGCACCTGGCCCCCTAAGGGGTTGCTCAACTCGTCTTGCATCCCATCCCAACATCATAGCGGTCGTGTTCTCAACAACAAACTTCGTAAGACCCCAGCCAAGCTGTGAAGAAGCTGTATTGAAACATTCCAGGTTTCAAGTGACTGTTTTACAGAAGAAATGTGCTGAAAATTTAACGTTCGACAGAGCGATTTGCGTTCCTGCAAAGTTTGAACATTTAACTGAGCCCTAATATATTAAATCTTTTAAATCTGAAATCAATGTGAAAGAACTTTTGTGATCAGAAACCATCCATTTGTTAGAAGGTTCATAGGCTTTGCCCGTTTTTCTTTCTTCTAAGAGTAGTATTAAAATGAAGATGAATACGGACCACTGGAACAATGACACTCCCAAGGGAAAGCTCAACTGAAAATAATTTCAACTACATGACTGGAAAATATTTAGTTTCTACCTCATAAAAACCACATTATTTCTGCACTACAAAGATCAGCGACTTAATGTTGTTTAGGGAGACAAATCTTTGCTTAGTGTGAGAATAATATAAACCACATAAACATACGTATAGTTCCATAGTACAGCCCCATACAGTACGCAACATACAATACAGAAAAAAAATGTTAGCTGCTTTTTTTTACAGAATATTGTGTCCTGTGTTGGCCTGTAGGCTACAGTAGACCTGCATGTACATGTGAACGGATAAGAGGTAAGGTAAATCAGTCCCATTGCAGGCCCGAGGTGCCCAGAGGGTTCCAGGAAGTTAAAGTTCCCAGATTACGTGACAGTGGCCCAGGATGGTGGTAAGGTTGTCAGCCTTACGCACCGGCCGCTTTTACCTCCAGGAAATACTCCTGGTACTCATTTCTGTTAAAGGCTGAGTCGACCCCAGAGCCATAGTGCGATCGGAAGGATTATGTCAATGAAAAATTCCAATGACACCAGCTGAAATCGAACCAGCGAGAACGGATAAGAGGTTAATTATAATATTCAAGACAAAATTGTACCTTGTAGGCAAAATAAAAAGTCCTTCAGTGTTATATATAACTAATTTCTTGAAGCAGAGTCATTCTTGAAAAGCTAACAATCCCGCGGATAGTAAATACATTCCCCGAATTGCATTCGCAGACGTGTGTAAGGGGTGTGTCCGGAACATCTTATATATCAAAGTTTGGTATCTTGTGACTCAAAATTTGAGTTTGCACTTTTAATCCTTATCCTGCTAACATGGAGAATATGGTGAGCTCCTAATAATGCCAGCAGATGGCGGATGGGATTTAATTTGGCGTTTAAAGGGTTAGAAAAGGGTCTAGTTGTTACTATAAAGAATTTTAGTCAGGTTTTAGTTTATTTAGTTTGTTTCTTGAACACGTTCATTATATTGACTGTTGCTCCTAATGGTCTTTATGACTGAGCATTCAAAAAACATTGGCCATTAAGGAAATAAAAATAAATTCCCTGGGTTCACACCGTAATTAAATGTGCTTATCACAGGTTCATTGTCGTGTTTGGGAGACCGCACCAACTTGCCCACTTCTGAGCCACATAAGTCAATGCACATCCTCCCAACCCACTTCTAGACGATCCGTATTAACAGCCGCGCAGGTCGCTCCAAAAAAAAAAAACTTGTCCAAGTCCGAGGCGCCGTGTCACTTTTCGTATAACACCGCTGGTCGGTTGTCGGTAACTGCTTATTCAGTATATTCGCAGTTACCCTCCACATCTTGAGCCTTTTCCACCTTCCGCAACGTGAGGTGAATATAAAATCTGGTAGTGTATTGTATTGTATTGTATTGGCGCCGTACTTTAAAGGTTCAATGAACTACGCAGTTAACGTTTTGGCAGTTCTGCAAGTTATGTTCATCTGTCATCACACTAATTCCATTTTTCAAGTGAAAGACTGTAAGTCTACTCAGGTTGTGTCAATTCAAGAAGTGCCCGTTTCATATCTCGGCCGGAACACCGACTATCCTGAAATGTTTCGTGCCCTTCCTCAGTCTCTCTATGCAAATGCTGAGAAAGTACGCCGGAAATTTCCCAATACCGCTTACTTCTACAAAAAAGCCTTCCATCATTCGATGTGTTGCTCGTATAACATGATGGGCCCGGATATCTCAGTCGGTATACCGACTCGTTACGGGCTGGAAGTTACGGGGATCGAATCCCGGTGGGAACGAGGCTTTCCACGCCTGTCCAGACTGGTTCTGAGGCCTGCCCGACCACCTGTATAGTGGGTACCGGGTCTCTTGCCCGGGGTAAAGCGGCTGTGGCGTAGCGTTGAACACCTACCCCCTCTTAGCGCCGAGGTTAAAAAAATTGGGGAGCTATACTCTACTCCCACTTTGGACTTTTATGGCCCGTATAGGGTGCAATTTACTATTACCCTTTACTCGTATAGCACAACCTACTGACAGAGGAGTTAAAAAAACACAAATAAATGCGTAGGTTAACATAAAACAGCAAGAAGCGTTATTGCAATTTGTAGGAAAAACTGTCGAAATTCATCTACATCAAAATTCTGTCGCTATGGGAAAGGCCTGCACCCAAATTAATGGTTTTTCGTTTGCTCACGGATGATCTGACTTCACCGCACCTTCCTAACCGTTTTACGGTTCTCTCATAAATCCCCGCGCAGCTGGAGGAGGGAATGGTTCAACCTAGCTGAGCGAACGTAACGAAATTCCAGTAAATCCATCATAGATCGTGCAACTTTCTATTTTAAATTAGAAAGCCGCGCGATTAACTACAAATTAATACGAATATACACGCCGCGAGTCTGTAAAACATAATCATTTTCGAAATTAGTGACTGATGTCCACAGCGTCCGGAAAGGCTCTAGAGCCCATCCAACCATCCATCCAAGGTAAACAGAGCTTCCCTGGGATAAAGCAGCGGGGGCCTAAAGCTGACTGCTCACCTACGTCTAGTGCCAAGGTTAACAAAGCGTGGAGCTTCCTTCATAGCTTGGCGCTTAATTAAGCACAAGGAAAGCCTAGTTTCGCAGATGAACTTAATGGTACTCTCCGAGATGTAACTAATGGAACTACGATACATTCGGCCTACATTATGAAGTCAATGAAAAATAGTTTTAGCTACATTACTGCACGCATGATCATTCAAAAACTCTGCATTATAACCACACATTGCTTTTGTATGTTACTTATGACTTTTAGAATAAAATGCGACAACTTCCCTAAACATCATTGGTCTATGTAGCAGAGATGGATTGTGTTTTTTTACAGTAGAAACTGAATATTGTTTATAGTACTAATTACTTAGATGATGTTTAAGCTTTAAAGTGTTAAATCAGGCTTCTGAAACGTAATACTGGCGTGTAGTGTTATAATATGTAGGAAATCTCTGCTTCTCGTCTCCAAATTTATTGCATAACGTTACGTTTAGATAATGAGTTCTCAAATATTTGCCTTCTTTTCCTGCTGCTTGTGAGTTTATCCAGTACGCCTGAAGTATAATACGTCTGGAGCTACACACTTGCACCTATTCTTATGCTATTCAAACACTGTATCAGCACGCGGTCTGTAGATCTCCTTCGCAAACATACAGCAGGGAAAGAAGTAAGGCATAGTTGTCCTTGTGCCTAATTAAGAATCACGCCATAAAGACGTGTAAGGAGTGGAGGTACAGCTCTGCACATTATTAATTTAGGCACTAGCAAGACTTGAATAGTAAGCTTCAACCCACGGCCCTCTTTATGATCCAAGAAGCCAGCGGCGCCTGTTGAATATGATATTGGGTGAACCCCATAGCCATGCTGGGCTCTCTGTGGAAGCCACTGTAATCGGTGTCGTTGTCAGCGGTGTGATATTTTGTGTAGCCTTAACGATGCTCTTGGTGACACTGACCGTGTGGTATTCAATGACTGGGCGATTTTAAATGGCGAATTCAAAGGATGTGTCTTAATTTAATGCACCATTCAAGCATTTACCCGAACAGAGTAAGGAAACCCATGAAAAGCCTCCATCAGTGTATTCGGTGTGCCAGTCCAGTTTCGAATTGAGCACCTACAGAACACAAGTCAGAAGCTTACTGCTTGAGGTAACAAGCTCGGTGGAAGACGCAGAAAATAATTATGTGATTTTACAGACAGAAAGGTAAAGTAACTTACTGGTCATGCAGCTCGGACGGACAGACAAGAAATGGGCATAGATTTTCGTGGGAAAGTCACTTGAACGTGGTCAGATGTAAGACAATAAAAACAGAAATAATTCAAGTGCGTTTTGACGAGAAGTGGATAAAATTAACTCAGGATCATGTACAATGAAGGGCGTCAGACGTGTTTCACATAACAATTGTACTAGTTATGAAACAAAGAGACCAGTTCGTACGAAAAGAAATTCGGAAAAATCTCAGCAGAAAAAAAATAAATATAGCCTATGTTAAATATAATATGTCAGGCCTGTGTACTTTTTACAATTTCGCCCGGAATCCACAGCAATGTAACATGTAGGGTCAACATTTTTTTTTGTGGACATCCACCCTACCAAAGCTTCTGGGGTGTTAAATATATTTCTCTACTCTCTGTTACGTTGGCAATAAACTTCAAGAGCCTTTAGCCCCTAGACCTGCCTCACATTTCAGGCGTTTCTGATGCAGGAAATCGGATATCAGCCATCCAATGTGCAAGGTCAGATTCGATCTGTCTTGACAATAGCGTCTTGTTTTTCTTACAAAAAATTGTTCCCATATAACGAGATGGCAAGCCCATATATTAAGACACTTTTATTATAAATAACATTCAGACCGATACTTAGGCACTAACAGCCTCCTATCCAATGGATAGTGGTAAGAATAAGAATAAGAATAAGAAGAAGAATAAGAAGCAAACCAATCTATTTCTTTTCGCAGTAACCAATGCATGGCGTTATACCTTACTTTCCTCGTACCTCTTCGTGGCTTGGTGCTTAATGAAGCACAGGGACATTGTTACTTTTGTTATCAATATTGCTGGGGCACTGGTTGAGGCACTGCGCTACAAGCCGGAAGATCGTGGGTTCGATTCCCGATGGTGTCATTGGAATTTTTTATTGATATAATCCATCCGACCGCACTCTAACAGAAATGAGTACCAGGAATATTTCCTGGGGGTAAAGGCGGCCGGTGCGTAAGGCTAACAACCTCACCACCTTCATGTGCCGATTGTCTTGAAATCTGGGAGCCTCAACCTCCTGGAACCCTCAGGGCTTGTCAGGCCTGTAATGGGGTTGCTCTAGCTTTAACCTATACAGCTAATTTTCAGTGGATAATTTTTCTACAATCTGCCTCTGAGGAGCAGCCTTTCGATCTCTTTCTAATGCTGAACGGTGTTAAAACTATATTTTTGTCCTCTGAAACCACACAAGAAACGGAGAGATGCGGACAATGCTGAAGGTAAAGATTTATCTGTACAAGAGCAAGTATGCAGGACACTGAAATGTGCGATGACAACCTGATATCTAAATGGCACTCAGAGAGTACTCATGTGGCACTGCCGTGTGTGAACAGGGTCGCAAACGGCTGACAGTCACGAGGTTCGTGGCGAGTCCCAAACTGAAACTAGTCGTAGAGTCTCACCTGTAAACCTCCTTCACCGGACAAAAAAATATTTTGGGAGGGGGATTAGAGACAAGTGTGGATGGATCGGGGTGCTGAAACAGGTTCAAAAGGACGGGGGTGTGGGGAAGGGGGGGGGATAAGAATTGAATTGGAATGAAAAGTTGCAGGTATAATACCTCTTACAGAGAAATGGGAGGAAAACGTTCCAGTGAACGTTTTGTACGTAAAAGTGTAATTGGATTTCGGCAGGCAGTTTCGTCCTTCGCGCGTAATCTTTTGTTATGCCTATAGCCGGCAGCATACAGCGTACCGTTCGGGTGCCTGGCAAAAAATTCAACAAAACCAAACTCCGCACTTGGTTCAGGGTGTGTTAAAATGCACGTAATCACACATTTCTTATTCCTGGCCACCAAATAGTGCAGCTTCTTCACCGCACTTAATACAAAAACTCGGCTTCCTACAGCTAAACGTAGAAATGCAACTGAAGAGATATGACGTTTTTAGGGCAGTAAATGTTACGGTTACCCTCTACTGGGATGCAGCAAGGTAGATAGGTACCGACTTTTCGGGGAGAAACCTCCCTGGATCTGCAGAGTTCTATTCCGTGTACTGGTGAACGCCTGTAACAGTTATAATTCTGGTACCAAGAGGATCAGGATCAGCGAAGACGCCAATGCTTTGGACGAATTCTATACGAATATCAACCTGCGAACCAAATGTCTTTATTGAGACACCCAGTGATATTCGTCATTCCTACCCGGATACTTGTCTGATCCTGATTCGACTTTATAGGGAACTTACCGGTAAGTAACTAATAACCTAGACATTGCTAAGTTGAGATTATGACCCAGAATCTCCTTCGGCGCTTGTGGATTGACGGAGGGAATGCGATGTAATCCAGAGGTGCACACAGTCAAACTCTCAGTAGTAGTATTTATTATTATTATTATTATTATTATTAACTGCAATTGGATTGTCACCCGGTGGCAGTGGTTATTTTACATGCATACAAAATATGAAATTGGTTACTACTAAATTTAAGTCGGGAGGGCTACATGAGAAGCATGTAGTGGCAACTTGGAATTTTTGGAACCATCTCAGCATTTGCTTTTAAGCACAGGGAAACCAATAAAAACCTGTGTCGAGATGGCCGGTCGCAGGACCTTCCGAATACTGACTTCTAGTCTGCAGTCCGACATCTAAAGTAAAAACAGCAATACACACACAATACAACAAATACACATAAGTTGACAACAATACACACAAGACGACTACAAAAATACACACGGCCAACCAACAAAAATTACACACAAGACAACTTAAAACTAGCAACAATACGGTAGTCCGGCTTCAAATAAAGTGATCGTAAATGACACATACTTCATTCAGTATAATGACTGCTACGTGCAGGATTCCATTCTCGGTGTGGGCAGAGTTAAAGTGACTGGGGAGTTGATGCTGACCTTGAACGTTCATGTAGTGACGTAATCTGAGAAGGAGTGGAGCTATACCACCACATACAGGCCAAAGTTCCTTATCCGTCTGCGTTCCGTATTTCAAACTCCAGAGCGAGCTTCCAAAAATGAGACCATAAACCGGAGACTTCAGGCATTAATCTGCTCTATACGAACATTAACTGAAAGGTAATTAGAGCTTTCATTTGAGCGAATTCTTTGGATTTAGCTGAAATTGAATTGTTAGAATTAGAAACTGCTAAAAATGGTGGAAGTCTGCATCGCTGTTAACCGCACATCATATGTACGTGTCTTAGACAGTAGGTGGGGGCTAACAACCCTCGTTTCTACGAAATCTAAAGCTCCTCCTGCGCTACGGAAGCACGCACGTGCACATCTCGAGGTAGCCCTGTGGGTAGTCAAATTATCCTACCCCTGCGTTTCCCCGCGATAATTGCTTCCCTGGCGTCAATAAAGTGCCAATCGCCTAATTCGATCCAAACACTTCTATGCCTGCGAAAGCTTTGGGGCGGCGCGCATCTTATTCTCGATCATCTTCCTCTACCATACGTTGCGTCTTGTCTCATCTTATTCCGGCCTCCAATTTCGCGACAATAAGTCTCATATTCCGTAGACGCTGATCGATAGCATTCATACTTAGCAGTTACGTAGTATTCCGATGTTTACGACTGGAGTAATTCAGTGACTGCTGTGTAAACCAATTGAAGTAAATTTAATCCATAAATCAGACGAACGCAAAACCGGTGTATGTATTCTTCGGACTGCAACTTGCGGCTACCTGGTTTACATGTGGCGGCTTATCATTTCTGCAGGAAATATTCCTTCAGATAAGGCGTGCGATTCAGCTGCCAGAAAAACATCTCTGGAACCGGAAGCTGCGGGAATATTACACTTCGTAGTGCTTCGTAGTGCCAGCACTTCGCCTTATGAAATAATACAATTAAGATATCACACACGTTTAATTTGCTCTGAAATGGATTTTAATTCGTGAATCTCAATTCCTGTTGACTACCTAGAGTCTTTACAATGAAGATTTCATGTTGGCAAGGCGGCATTCATGACGATTTAAACCGTGTGGGATATTACGTTATACAGTTGGGTAAGTAGTCCGAAGGATCGAAGGAACGAAGTGTCGTCATCTTGAAAATCCTTCAAAATGATTTTTTCCCAAAAGTGACAATTGTTGCAAAAATCCAAGCAGCAAACTAGGTACATGTGTGGACAAGTATTTTTTAATGGCCAAGCTTAATTAATTGTACCTAATTTCTCCACATCACTCCAGGCGTTTGTCAATTGCAAAACTGTGAACAATAACAAACTACATTGTCATGCTGCTGTGAAGGTTTGTTGAAGCCCAGGAAGCAAGTACAGCACAGTACAGGTTATTGTTACAGAGCAGTAGCAGCCTGTTCACAGCCCCTGCCCGCGGAAGAGACAACAAAGCTCCCTTGTATGGTAGGTAAAGTGCAAATCGGTGGGGGGTGGGAATTGAGATAGCAAAGCTGCGTTTCCGCAGTTCTTGGTGTCTGACAATTTTGAAGTATAAAGTTCAAAGAAATAATACATAAAAATCTAATTTCTACCTTGGTAGGAAATGCTACGTTTCCATCATGAAGACCGATTGTTTAATGTTGATGAGGGAAATAATAGCTTGCCGGCGATTTCACGAAGTAAAGGAAAACAACCTATAGCAATGTTTCTCAACGGCCGGGCCGCGGCCCGGTACCGGGCCCTGGCATCAATTGTACAGGGCCACGAGAGATTCTCCTGGAATTGATAAATAATTTAAATGTAATTTTATATTTGTCAACATGCCACACCATACATATAAGTGTGCTAATACTCTTTATGGTTATGCCATAATTAATTATTAATACTTATGTTAGTTTAATGTATGAACTTAAAAAAATGGAAGGATATTTACGAGTAAATTTGTTGGGACCGGGCCCTCGTCTTATGAAAGAAGAATTTACCGGGCTGCGGTCTCACAAACGTTGAGAAACACTGCCCTATAGTCACACTAGGCCTGTCCGTCTGTGACTCAGTAATCGCAGTTAAAACCTTTATAGTATTTTCATTAAGTTTGGTATAAGGGTTTTCTTGCCAAAAGTCGATATATTTTCGTAAAAATCGGCTGTGACAGTTATACTTTACTTCAGGGCGTAAATAAACTTCTACCCGTATTTTCCAAATTTATGGAACGAGGGTCAAAAAATCGGCGTAGGAAAGGCCGTATTTTTCTTTGGGTGTGTAAGTAATTACATTGAAATGGGCACCGTGAGACATTATGGCAGTTTGAAAGCAACTGTCATCTTGGTGCAGTTTGTTTACTGTCTCACAGAGCAGGCTTCACGATTTGAAATATTATTGTTCTGGGAAGCTTTAGGAACTCATAAAGACAACATTGTGTGGGACAAATGAGGACATTGCTAATGCGGAGGCAGGTGGTGCAAATGCAGTAGAACTCCACTTATCCGGATTAACTGGGACGATGAGCCACTCGGATATGCAGAAAATCCGGATAATTGGATTTTTCTTTGAAAATAAGCTACATTAGCAGTTTGAAGTGGAATTAAATTTTTACAATCGGCTGTTTTAGGCTTCATGTTTATTTACGTACAAATAAACCATTAATACATAATTCCTTGAAGAATAAGAACCAACTAGATGCCACTTATTATTTTCCTGTACTTCTTATAGGCTCATCATGTTTCGGCCACTACTATGCCCATCATCAGGAGCTCGCGACTATAATGTTGATTACCACATTGGTCGTTTCGTTCTTGGTTTGCTGTAGGTTGGAGGTTAGGTGCGGGTAGGCTGGAGTAGCTTTAGCCTGCAACCCGGACACTACTCCAGCCTACTCGCTCCTAACCTCCAACCT
>Ga0123352_10008552_pt1 | contig 15933 bp, 9 predicted proteins | sample TergutLab28metaG_FD_89700 | JGI IMG/M metagenome (GOLD analysis project Ga0123352, IMG submission 89700) | Labiotermes labralis P1 segment gut microbial communities from Petit-Saut dam, French Guiana - Lab288 P1 | ecosystem: Host-associated > Arthropoda: Insects > Digestive system > Gut ... | reverse complement strand
GCTGAACTGTGTTGAGTACATGGGCCGAACTGTGTTTAGTACATGGGCTGAACTGTGTTGAGTACATGGGCCGAACTGTGTTGAGTACATGGGCTAAACTGTGTTGAGTACATGGGCTGAACTGTGTTTAGTACATGGGCTGAACTGTGTTGAGTATATGGGCCGAACTGTGTTGAGTACATGGGCCGAACTGTGTTTAGTACATGGGCTGAACTGTGTTGAGTACATGGGCCGAACTGTGTTGGGTACATGGGTCGAACTGTGTTGAGGTGAAAATGCGGACTGACCGTGTTAAGGTGAAAACATGGGCCGACCGTGTAAAGGTGAATAGAGGGGCCGAACTGTGTTAAGGTGAATACATGGACCGACTGTATTAAGGTGAAAACTTGGGCCGAACTGTGTTGACGTGAATAGAGGGGCCGAACTGTGTTAAGGTAAGCATAAGGACATACCGTGTTAAGGTGGAAACATAGGCCGAACTTTGTTGATATGAATAGAGGGGCCGAACTGTGTTAAGGTGAATACATGGACCGACTGTGTTAAGGTGAAAACTTGGGAAGAACTGTGTTGACGTGAATAGAGGGGACGAACTGTTTTAAGGTGAAAAGATGGACCGACGGTGTAAAGGTGAGTATGTATACCAGCTGTGTTAAGGTGAATAGATGGGTCTTACTGTGTTCAGGTGAACACATGGACCGAAATGTGTTAAGGTTAATGCATGGTCCGAATGTTAACAGTGAATACATGGACCTAACTGCGTTGAGGTGAATAGATGGGCCGAAATGTGCTTAAGGTGAATGCATGAGCCGAACTGTGTAAAGTTGAATACTTATACAAACCGTGTTAAGGTGAATACATGGACCGAATTGTAACTTTACGGAGCGGAGTACTCCCTGAGAGGCTGATAGTTGTTCAGCTAGTCAAGAACTTCCCCACATTGTATGGCACCTGAATGTTCATTACCGCGTTCACAAGAACCCGCCACGTGTCCCTGTTCTTATTTAAACTAATCCACTCCACGGCCTTCCAGCCTGCTTCTTCGACAATAGTTTTAATATTGTACTGCCATCTACGCCTATATTTCAGATTATCTCCTTCGGGTTTCCCCACCAAAACTCCTTGTGTATTTTTCATTCTCCCGCATATATGTCGCATGGCTTGTCCGTCTCATCCGCCTTGATTTGACGACACAAATATCGAATACTGCGTAATCAGAAACTTCATAATTCTTACTTTCCACCAAATCCTGGTATGGTGAGCACACTGAAGATGACATTGCCGGAACATGTAGCAAGTATGGGGGATGTGCATACAAAATGACATTCTGAAAACCTGACCTGTGAGACCTATTCACAGGTACATATTTTTCACATTATCTCACAAACGGCAAGGTTTTAGCAAAAACGTTACTGGACATAAAATGCGTGTTGTGACCTACTCTACGAATTTTGTCTGAAGCATTTCTTACTCTAAGAAGAATTCAGCGAGATATTATTAAAATGTACACAGGTCTTCATGTGAAGTACCCGTTGTTCTCGCTCGATTTTAATGAACCCCGAATTTTCTAGGCAGATTTAAAAAGAAATCCTTTTATATCAAATTTCATTAAAATCCGTCCAGGGAGAGCCGAGTTCGATGCGGACGGACGGACAGACATTACGCAAGTAATAGTCGCTTTTCGCAGTTTTGCGGACGCGCCTAAAACCAAGCCAGTTAATTCTGTATAGGGAAATAAACTCTCTTTGTTCTTAGGTCCGTACAAAAAGACATAAATATACTTTTACTTTGTATTTTGTTTTGTTTTGTTCTTTTATTTTATATTCGAAATAAAATAAAACATAAATACAGAGTGAACACAAAAACACTCGTTGATTTCAAGTAGTTATAAAATGCAGCACGCACCAGCTGCGTTGCTGTGAAGTGAGCGCCATCTTGCATTTCACTGCCCTCTGGCGGCGGGCGGGAAAATTAAAAATTTCTTGAGTTAATGTATCTGCGATCCCATATTTATAAAAATATTCCAGTAAGTTTTTATTTTATAACTACTTGAAATCAAGGAGTGTTTTTGTGTTCACCCTGTATACTGTGTGGACAAAGCGTCGAATTTTGTAGCGTCAAAGTTGCGGTACGTAAGATAATCACTGGCTCTAAATCTTTAATGTTCCATGTGTGTAAAATACGTTTTCAATTCTAGCGCAGTTATGATGAAATATGTGTAGGGGAAGCGGTACCGTTTTGTCATTGTTGTTTTGTTTCTGAGTCAAGTTTGTCGGTGACACTGCTAGAAGCAAGAACATGTGGTCTTGTTGGATAAATTGCTGTTGGTGGGAGAAATTCTTCTTGTTTCTCTCGATTCCAGCTTCAAACATATGTCTCCTCTATTTGTCACCTATCTCCCTTATTCCCAGTGTCGGCACGTACATATCTGCAAGTTTTCTGTGTTGTTCGCCCCCACGTTAGTCCTCTGTACTGCGACATTAGTTCTTTCGGCTTCCCATAAGAAATAGCTTTGTTCTGGTCACAAATGTTTGGGCTAAAGAAGTCTGTTGTGGCAAACGCGATTGGCGTTTTCAAAAATATCTGTGGGCTTTTCGGTTTGGGTAAAAACGAATAGCATACATATCTTACTATATTTCTGTAGGCCTACATGCGGGAGTATCCGTTCTTCGTCCGGTCTATGTTTTATATCATTGTTGTAATTAATACAGATGTGTATTAGTACCCGAAAACGTAATGAAGGAAAGGCGTTATTTCTGACACTACCGAGCAGAGGGTGTAGCCGAACATTGTTAATGAAACAGAGAGAGCGATTCCTGGCGCCAGTTGCGGGCAGTTCCGTACCGTCCGTCTTAAATTTAAACTGTCAGCGTACATTCAAGAAATGCAAAAATGTAATATAAATATGTAATATAATACAGCCATACACAACTTTATACTTTATTAGATTGTTTTAGGTTATAATTCCAGCTACATGTTTCGGCCCAATTGTAGGGCCATCTTCAGGCTGATCTTTGAACAGGTGGAGTGTACAGTTGATAATGCTTTCAATTTACGAGGTATCGTATTACAAGAATTGGTTAAAATAATTGTGGTGTGTTATATATACAAAAAACTTAAGATCAAAATCCAAATTTGATATTTTTATACAGTAAACATTAAAAAGTATTAAAAAAAGTTTAATTAAAATTTACGGGGTGGTTATGGGGGTGTACAGTGGTTGGGATTCTTTTTTATTAATTATGGTGGTTATGTTTTTCTTGACGAAGTATCTTCTGTATGATTTCTTACTAAGATGTGGTGGTGAAGTTTTTCTTGAAAGGCCAAGTATCTTCAGTATGGTCAATATTAGCTTGCTGTAGAAATGGTGGCATTCAATCAGAAGTAGTTCGTAGTTATATGTGTCTGTGCATTAATATTATTTAATAAAATACAGAGTGGGCCAAAAGAGGATGCTATACAATATACTGTATACCTACTTTTGGCCCACTCTGTATAAAGTTGTGTATGACTGTATTATGTTATATATATATTTATTTATTTATATGTTATCTTTTAGCATTTTCAACACAACGGGGATGTCTCACATGGAAATTACATTCAAGAAACCGTTGGTGATAGGTAGGAGTTACAATCATTTAGCTTTAAACGGGAAAAACGGTTAGCAGCAGATAACGGAATTGGGTGACTAACGGTAGAGAGCAGTGCTAGTGAGGTGGTGTATAGTGTGGTGTATAGTGTGGTGTATAGTGTGGTGTATAGTGTGGTCATCGAAAACCAAAAGGTTGCAAGTTCTGGAAGGAAGTGACAATTGTGTCGTCCATTTGTTAGAATATGATTTTTATTTGATTAAATAGGCAAGAGTAAATCTTAAGGTGTGTCATCCCCGTTGTGTTAGGTCAATAACACAAAGCTGTAGTGTGTGTATATCTATATATACATGCAGTCATGAACACAACAATATTAAAGTTAGTAGCGATATGTAATATACAACTACATGTTTCGGCCCTGTATGTAGCCCCTCCCTCTTCCAAAATTACCACACACACACTGTGTAGTCACTTAATAAGTTCTTTAGACAACCCGATGATGGTCTACATCCAGGGCTGAAACATGTAGTTGTATATTATATATTGCTACTAATTGTAATATTGTTGTATTCATGACTATATATATATATATATATAGACACACACTACAGCTTTGTATTACAGACGAGAGTAAACTCAAATACAAACAAATAAACAGGTAGTGAAGACTGTAATTCGATGAACCACACCCGTATCGCGTAAGAAGTTTCGCCTACCGCACGGAGCAAGCCAGGGCAAATGAGGTCAGAAGGGCGATCGTGTGCAGAACGAAGAATAGATGAGATTTTGCTGGTGAGAAGTGGGTTAACAGCTTCCGTTGAAGGTGGGTAGTTAACTTTGCGGCATAGTATACCGAGTTTGCGTTTAATTTGTTTTGAGTAAGCGGCCGCTTCTCTTGCAGTAGGTTTGCAGGTGCAGTAAGTGAACGAGAAGAGCAGTGAAGGATACAAAACAGGAAAGAACATATAGCAGGAGTAGTTACATGAACTCTCCAGCTTCAGGAGCAGATGATGTAAGCGAGCCTAGGCTGATATTACAAGTCGGGAGAGTGCGCGAAGTCACATGCGCGTAGGTCATTGCATTTCTGCAGTCAGAGGAATGAAGATGCCTGTATTCGTCTGTTTACGTAGCAGCTGCAATCATGTGACTGAGGAAGGGGGACCATAAGGTTTGTAAGACTCGCGCTGAAGGTTGTCATGTAAAATGACGTGGACTTCCGTGAATTTAATCCTGCTATACACGTTTCAGAGCCCATCCCAGTGGCCGCGCGGTCTAAGGCGTATGTCTGCGGCCACTCGCCTGCTGAGATTTTGGGGTCGAATCTCGCCGGGGTCATGGATATCTGTCTGTTGTGAGTGCTGTGTGTCGTCAGGTAAAGGTCTGTGCGAAGAGCCGATCAATCGTCCAGAGGAGTCCTAACGACTGTGGTGCGTCTTTGTGTGTGATCTAGAAACTTCAATGATGAGAAGACCATGGCCCACTGTGGGCTGTCGTGCCAAAGACAAACAGAGAAATACATTTATCTCAGTATTTAACCAACTTGATGCACAAAATTTATTTCACAATAAGTTTTATTTCATACCTCTACATGTTTCGAGCACATGTGCTCATCATCAGGAGGTCAAAATTGCATTACACAGCCTCTGGTATCATCACACCTATAGGAGTGATGATACCAGAGGCTGTGTAATGCAATTTTGACCTCCTGATGATGAACACATGTGCTCGAAACATGTAGAGGCATGAAATAAAACTTATTGTGAAACAAATTTTGTGCATCAAGTTGGGTAAATACTGAGATAAATATACTGCGATGCACGGTCAGCAAAACGTCAAAAAAAGAGAAATACATGTTTCAGAGCTCTGCGCATTGGAACAAGCAGCTAAAAATTTTAAGTAAAGGAAAAAGAGAGGAAGAATGAAAACACAGGGCTGGAAAGAAGGAAGAAACACACTAAAGGGAAAGAGGTAAAGAAAGACAGATTTTAATTTGGACAAGTTAGGAGCTGTACGTCTATTGTAACATTTCTGATGCGCTCCCTCGAACAGTAGGATCTAAAGAGGAGTGTATCGAATGTGGGCAAGGATATTACATTCTTCCCTACAACTTTTCGCTGTAAACTATTTGGGTCCGACACACAGCTATTTAGTGAATAATCTCGACATTTGAGTTTTTTTCACCCAAGTGAGACATCCCGTTATGTTGATTATAATCTGACACATAATATAAAAAATATATGTATATAATAGTCATACATTACTTTATATTTTATTAGATTATATTAGGTTATAATTTCAGCTGCATGTTTCGGCCCAATTGTAGGGCCATCTTCAGGCTGGTCTTTGAACATGTGGAGTGTGGAATTGATAATGCTTTCGATTAACGAGACATCGTATTGCAAGAATTGGTTAAAATAATTTTCTATTTTAAATAACGTATTTTCTATAACAATATTTTATGTGACGTATAATTTTATGTAACACACCACAATTATTTTAACCAATTCTTGCAATGCGATAACTCGTAAATTGAAAACATTATCAAATTTACACTCCACCTGTTCAAAGATCAGCCTGAATATGGCCCCACAATTGGGCCGAAACATGCAGCTGGAATTATAACCTAATAAAAAAGGTAAATCATTCCCATTACAGGCTCCGAGTTGCCCAGAGGGTTCCAGGAAGTTAAGGTTTCCAGATTACGTGACAATGACCCAGGATGGTGTTAAGGTTGTCAGCCTTACGCACCGGCCGCCTTTACCCCCAGGAAATGCTCCTGTTACTCATTTCTGTTAGAGGCTGAGTCGACCCCAGGGCCATAGTGCGATCGGAAGTTATAACCTAATATAATCTAATAAAATATAAAGTTATGTATGGCTGTAATATATATATTTTATATTATATCTTAGCTCGACATTTGAGTATAAATGCGGTTGTTGTTGTTGTCGTCATTGTCTGATTGTAACCGTATCCAATCACAGTTTCTAGACACGTGTGCGGATATACATGGTACAGCTAATAGATATATTTTTAAAACATTTAGTTCGAAATGCTCCGAAGAGTCCCTCCCACCCCATCCCCTTCTTTGTTCTGACATTGGATAACCCATTAACGTAACAAAAATATCTTTGTCATCTGTGTGGTTGTATTGTTACAGTTAGAGGCATTTGTTTCCCTGAAGTTGGCAGCGTTGTATACAATGAGACACGCCCGATCTCACCTTACATTCCTGTAACGATTCAATTTCCTGATAAATGTCTGTACACCAGAATATTGAATTTAGCATGGCTTCCTCTGATTGTGAATTCCTGTATTGAATTTCCATTTTAGTGACTTATCATCTCGCGTAGTACCGGTTAAGCTTATTTTTAAATTTCCCCTTAAAAATGAGTCTGCTCTGTCGTTCACTCATACGTACATACGTACATGTATTTATTCATTCATTCATTCATTCGTTCAATCATTCGACCAAACGTATTGAAACATTTTGCACTGAAGGCCAGATATCGCGAATAGTTTTGAAACAACTGTTTTGTTATCAGTTTCATTTCCCGCATTATTGTTTGTGGTTGGTAGAAATGCAGCTGTAAAATCTGTTCATTAAAGTTTTGTTGCCTTCAGGGATTCGAAGGAACTGGATACTCACTTCGAAACTAAGTTAGATAACTGTGCCGCGTCTCCCAGTCCATCTTCTGTGCAAGCTTTCACGGATGGAACGACCAAAATGTGAGGGGTTGCGTCGTACACAGGGAATATAACATTAGGATCTTCTTCAGGTGCCCCTTAACATTATTCTTGAAAGACTGGACAGAAAGATGGATTGGGAGAAGAGGACAAGTTTCTACAGCACATGGAATATCCATATGTCTCGCCTTTGGTCAGTTCACTTTTGGGATGCTGCAGTACACAGTTTTCAGCGTTTTTTTTTAATGTTTTGTTGACCTGCGTATCGATATAATGGTGTAACGAAAAGCCAACTTGATGCACAACTTAGTATTATCAGAGTTTTATTTATTCCCCAACTGATGCACTAGTGAGTTATCTTAAAAAAATAATATTAAAATTTACATTAAAACAGCTCCGACATGTTTCGGTGCATTTTACACCATCACCAGGGAGCGCATTAATTTGTCCTTATTACAGTTACAGTTGTAACTTCAGTAAGCACCGAAACATGTCGGAGTTGTTTTAATGTAAATTTTAATATTGCTTTTAAGACAACTCACTATTGCATCAGTTTGTGAATAAATGTACTTTGATAATATCAAGATGCACGGTACGAGTGTGAAAATTATTCTTAATATATTTCGTCAACCTGTACATGTTTCGGGCTTATCTATGCCCATCATCAGGAGGTACAACTGTATGTATACGAGAGTTGGTATTTATTATTCTTTGTAGATGACTGTCTGTTGTCCTGGTTCCAATCCAACCAGGACAACAGACAGTCATCTAAAAAGAATAATAAGTACGAATCATTGTATCCATGCGGTTGTACCTCCTGATGATGGGCCTAGATACGCCCGAAACCTGAAGAAGTTGACGAAATATACTTAGAATAAGTTGTGCATCAAGTTGGTGTTTCTTTATACGACTGGTCAGCTTGTATTTGTATAAACCTTAACATTCTAAATTCTACTGGCTGTTCCGAATATCTTTGAGGAATATGTTCACATTCTTAAGTGAAGCTCCGAATATAATGCTCAAAGCGCTTACTTTCAGTGCATCAGTGTCTGTGACGCTGTCTTCGTATGCCGTTGTCATATCATGGGGAGGAAACAAGCTTTCTGGTTCAACAGATTTCCATTTTAGGCACACGGAATTTGAATTATACAAAAACCATAACCTGATTTTCTTAATTCGATCAAGGGTCGTAAACTTAATGAGAACTACGCATGCGCAGAAGACAGATGTTAAAGCTCACGAACGCAGTTGTGAATTGGTTAAACTTTTAAAGCCTACTGGTCACGTGATGCACCACCAGTTTAACATTCAACAACTGTACGTTATGCCCACACTGTATTTATGTGTTTTGTATTTATATCTGTATTTATATTTGTATCTGAGAACAAACAACGACTTGTGCCACTTACAGCGTAAACTGATTGGTTCTTGTAACCGAGATGAAAAGTGTTTACAGCGCGGTACGGACTGGGTCTTTAAATACAGCGGTCTGCGCTTCGTCTGTAAAGGGTTAAATTGTCCGATATGGAGAACATTTAAATGGCTGTAACGTTTTCGTGAAACGTTTCATTATCAAAGTTCATTAAAACCTTTCAGCCGTTCTGCAAGTGAAACACGCAGACGGACAGACATATACCTGTGATGATTCGGAGAATCCATGAAAAATAACTGACCGGTCTCGAAGAGCAAAGGGCAGAAAATACTGTCACCCCGGCAACATTGCCTGGAACCAGGAACTGGATTAGCGTCGCGACGTTTGTACAGCTACAAGAGACGCACACGTGGAACGTGTGTTGGCGTAACGACCATTCGTTGTATGGTATTTGGTTTTCTTTTGCATCTTTACGTGTACCTCACATTACGCCCAAGCTGTAAATGAGTGCGTGATTGAATCATCATTATGGAATTGTGTTGTTTGTGGGGTTCTCGATTTCTGAACCTTTTGGCCACAGCAGTTATTTTATCGTGTTTTGTGTTCTCTGTGAGGTACGCGCTTTTAGCTAGGGTACAGTTTTTGTAACTGAGACACTGTTCACTATGATGTACATGCTGAGGCTGAAGAAACAGTTGATCATCCAGCGTATAATACAGTACAGTACAACCAAATGACAGCACTTTGGTAGATAAAATTAATGACTTCGTTGGCGTGAGGAAAACAAGACGAGCGACGAATTGGCTCTGCAGTAGCGTGGGATTATTGTGGCAGCGTTGTAAGGCGTTTTTTTATCTGCTCTGCATATCGGTCCTGTATTTCAAATACAAACATCTGTAATGAACACTTGTGATTCATTGATCGTTAAATTCACCGTGGACATGATGCCAGTGAATTCCATTGTACCTTCGTGATTCTTAATTTCCCGTCTTTAGCGACAAACATGGCGGCCATCCGAACTGTACAACCAACAGTAGTGCCTCTCAGTGTAGTGTTGTACAGTTGTGTATAGTGACAGGCCTTTTGGGAATGTAGGTACTCTGTTCATTTATCTTTCAGGAGAAATGTCATGTACGAAGATTATGCTCATACGGAATATTTTAGTTAACCACAGCTGGTAAGTGGTTTGATTTCAATTTTCTCATCATATGTAAAAGCCTTGTAGCCACCAGTATAGGGCCTGTTAGTATTACCGTGTGCAAAGCCCAGTCTCTCAGATTTGTAAATTTGCAGGAAGGGAAATGGACACTCCTTTCGAATACGTCACTCGCTGTTTGGTCTGTAACATGCCAATCATTACCATGTTTCCTGATGTGCGAACATACCCGGGAAGCTGTGTTGTCCTACCATATGGGCAGGTTTTACATATGAGTGCTCCCAGTCGTCAACACAACCGCTCTCTGCTACGCCCATCGACACAGACGTTTTCTCGGTCTGCTTACGATCCACAGTATTAACACTAAAACACGATTTTCGAGATTTTAGGCTTCCGCCGAGGTGTGTTGAGGTCTTCGTTGTTCTGGAATGTCATGCAGTGTTGGCTGGTAGTCGTCGACGTTTCGGATCAGTCTGTCGGTCTCATCTTCAAGGGTCGAGCATTTAAAGAAAACGAAGTTGTCACTGACGTTTCGGGTCAGTCTGTCTGTTCCATCTTCAAGGATCGATCAGTTAAAGAAGACGAAGTTGTCACCGACGTTTCGGGTCAGTCTCGGTTCCATCAAGGGTCGAGCAGTTAAAGAAGACGAAGTTGTCACTGACGTTTCGGGTCAGTCTGTCGGTCCCATCTTCAAGGGTCGATCAGTTAAAGAAGACGAAGTTGTCACCGACGTTTCGGGTCAGTCTAGGTTCCATCAAGGGTCGATCAGTTAAAGAAGATGAAGTTGTCACCGACGTTTCGGGTCAGTCTGTCGGTCCCAGCAAAGGTCGATCAGTTAAAGAAGACGAAGTTGTCACCGACGTTTCGTGTCAGTCTGTCGGTCCCATCTTCAAGGGTCGAGCAGTTAAAGAAGACGAATTATAGTTACCGCTGTTTCGGCTCAACCTGTCGGCCCCATCTACGTCCAAGTCGATACCATCCGCGTCCCTACAGAAGAATGATAAAGCACGTGTTCAGTAGACCTACCCTGTGATTTCTAACTTTCTTGTTTGGGGCATGTTTATCAGCTGCATGCTGCTGTATGCACTGTTTATCAGCTGCATGCTTCTGTTTGCACTGTTTCGACGTATAAATTAGGAAACGCGTGAATGAAGTGGCGGTGTCTCATGGTGCGGTATTATCTCAGTGTTTCCCCTTTGTGTAGTTTGCTATGTGCTACTTTCTTGGAGCAGCACACACCTTCCTTCATTCGCCCTACACATTTCCCACCCTATTCCTTTACCTCTCAGTACGACGTCAACATTCTCTTGCCATATTTTTTTTTATCTCGCTTTAGGGCTGCTTCCATCTTGTCATGTATGTCATATTTTCTATTAGTATCTTCCATTTTGATTGGCCATTCGAACTGTTTACACACATGCACAATTATAAGCATACGAAGTAATTAAATAAAGAACGTAATAGTTGCTAACCTGATTTCTTTTTGCTAGTACAGAGGTTGGTCTAGAAGTCAATACTGAGAAAATCAAGCATTATGTTCCTGGCTCGTGAACAGATTACAGGACAAAATGACAACATGAGGGCTGGTGATAAATCCTTTGAAATTGTGACAACGCCAACAAATCCAAATTTTATATCCATGAAGAAACTAAGAGGAGATTTAAGTCGAGGAATGCCTACCACCATACAGTCCATAATCTTTTGTCTTCCAGTCTTTGATTCAAAAATATCTTTCTCTATGTCGTATGGGTATGAAACTTGGTTTCTCACACTGAGGGGGGAACGTGCCGGGGGTGTTTGAAAATAGGGTGCAGAGGAAGATATTTGGTTGTGAGACGTGTAAGGTAACAGGTCAGTGAGCGGAGAAGACTACATAACGAGGAGCTTTATACAGGGAGAGTCTCTCGCTAGAGGCCCCAAACTATTGTCTATAAAAAATCATTTTATTGAGATAATGACTTGGAAATTTATATACACATACCGGGAACCATGCAAAACAGGACTCGCTCATAATCGATGCTGAAACTGGTCTCCTTTCACATCCAAGCACACTTGAATGCGTTTCTCCATATTCTGGAATACTTTTCCCAAAGTGTCGACGTTGACGGCATGAATATCTTGGCGTATAGCGTCTTTGAGTTGTTCGATTGTGCGGTGTGTATTTTGTACACTTTTCCCTTCAATAGGCCCCAAAGAAAGAAGTCGGCAGGCGTTAGATCGGCATCCCCTTGTCTCTAACTTTTTAACCAATTTCTGGATGCAACACCGATGGTGCACGTCTTTCACCAAATTCCGTTCGAAACGCCGTCTGGCATGCTTTAAAGGAACCTGTTTGCCAGTATTTACGAAAGAGAAACCCGCGCTGTTCGACTGTACACATAGACATAAGTTTGGGGCCTCTAGCGAGAGACTCACCCTGTAGTTGGTACTCCTCACCAAATATTATTTGGGTGATCAAATCAAGGAGCATGAGATGTGCGTGGCATGTGGCACGTACGGGGAGACAGGAGAGGTGCATACAGGGTTTTGATGGTGAGACCTTAGGAGAATGACCAATTGAAAGAACTAGGCATAGCTGGAAGAATATTATTAAAACATGTCTTAAAGAACTGGGATTGGAGGGCGTGGACTGTATTGATTTGACTCAGTATTTGGTCAAGAGGCGAGCTTTTATGGACGCCATAATTTACTTTTGGGTCCCATAAAATTCGTGGCAGTATTTCACTAGCTGAAGGAACTGTTGACTTGTCAATAAAGACTCTACTCCATGGAGTTTATCGTCTTCTCATCTACACGTCAATATTCCAACAGGTTTCCTTCCTTCGGTTTACCCGAATAAAGTTCTGAATTCATTTCTCTGTCCTATTCGTGCTACGTGCATCAGTCCTGACGTACTTTGTGCGGCGAGGGGGGAACTTAATTACTCATCCAACCGTCAAGACGGACTACCACCCATTTTCGGAGAGTAACAGACACGTTTGCTTAGGTCATGTAAGGGCTCAGCGATATTCATACGGCGCATATTGTCAGAGAAGGCGGTTCGTGTCCTGACTGTTCCATTTCAATGAATGTAAACATGGGACACGTGCTTCGCTATTTAGTTTGTTCTGACGTCTTTAGTCATGTTTTCTTTTTGCTCAATCGTCCAAATCGGACCTAGGCCGCCTCATTATTGGGGTTTGGAGATCAAACACAATTAGACACACACAATCACACACACACACACACACACACAGAAGGACTCTTCTGAGGCCCCTAGTTACGCAACACACCACAAACACAACAGACGAATATCCTTACCGTCAGCGGGAATGGAACACGCGATCTCCAGCTGTCGAGCGGCGACCTACTCCTCAGACCTCACAGCAACCGGGATCGGGGATCGGCCTCTAGTCGTATCTGAATGTCTAAAACTGCTCACTTTTTTTTAGATTGTGGTTTATTTTTGGACGTGAATTGTCGACCCTTTCAAGACCAAGGTTAACCTGCATTATATTTAAGGAGTCAGCCCGTACCGCGCAGTAAACACGTCATCTCCGTTATAAAAACCAGTCAGTCACTGCTGTATAGGGAAATAATAGCTTTTTGTTCTGAAATGCATACAGAACAGACAAATACACTGTGTGAGCAGAACGTGGAATTTTTTAATGTTAACCTGGCGGTACATAAAGTAAGCAATAGGCTTTGAAATTTACACACGGTATTATTTTATTGTAATATTATTGTGATGAATTTACAGTGAACGCGTTAGTGTTTTAATAATAACGTGCATTCGGTATTGATTTTAAAATAGCTTTCTAAAAGCCGAAACATATGATCTTTGTTTATGACCCTGTTTAGGTAAGGTGTTAAGAAAATAAATTCTCTTTAGAAAGAACATAGAATTTTATTCATTTTTTGTAAAAGAAAACAAGAATAAAATAATAAAAATTGCACTTAACTCGGTTTTCAATTCGCTTGAAGAGGCGTATCACGTAAAATGAGTGGTAGAAATATATGTGTATGAATTTGACATTCAGAGGACCGTGCATCGTGTTATATCGTTATAATAAAACGAACGAGAAGCACTAATTTCTCAAATTTATTTTTGGATTAGGACTCTACATATTTCGGACGGTATCTCTGTCCATCATCAGGAGCCCAGCACTGTACACACGGCAAGAGGCACGTGTATAGGTCATAGAGTTTTTATTTTTTTTAATTTTTTCAACCCTATGTGTTTCAACATACAAATAAATACCACACGTCAGTCATAAACACAACATTTATTTTATATACAATGGTATATATACGTCAGGGCGACATGTTTCAACCTAGGATGAACTACTAGTTCGAAACATGTCGCCCAGACATATATATATACCATTGTATATAAAATAAATATTGTGTTAATGACTGACGTGTGGTATTTATTCATACATTTTATGCTGACTGCTTGCTAGCAAGGTCATACAGTTTATGCTAGCAAGCAGTCAGCATAACCTGTATGACCTATGCCTATTGCTGTGTGTACAGTGCTGGACTCCTGATGATGGACAGATATAGTGTCTGAAACATGTAGAGTCCTATTCCAAAAATAAATTTGAGAAATTAGTGCTTCTCTTTGCTTTTATTATAGGAATATATGTGTGTATGGTCTCGTGCGTTATGTATTTTCGGAAAGCTTGTGTATCGTGATAATAGGAGACGGATACAGTCTCTCTGAGACGATGGTCTCCATTAACCACCTGACGTAGCTGCCAGCCCTTTAGTGTTTTATTAAATAACTTCCCGCGAAAGCTTCAAAACATACACACCGTAATGGAGCTTTGAGTTTCATGTAGGTATGGGGTTTCTCCAGCAGCTCATCAACTTCCAACTTACGAAGAAGCACTCAGCACTCTGAAGATAGTGTGTTATATCGTATGCTCTCTATTAAACACAACATGGAATTATGCATAAATAATTGTGCAACTTAGTGACCCATTTCTGTGTGTAGCGTCCGCAAGTATTGATGGATTGTAGTTCTATATTTGACAGTAGAAATTACAGAATTAGCGTGCTTGCATGATTTTATTAGTTGTCCTTTGGCCTTGTGGCCCTGACGTGATGTGTGCCAGTCGGAAAAAGCAAACGGGAGAAAGGAAGTACAAACTGAGAGGTGAATATTTGATGATAACTCCGAATCGACAGATGTTCGTACCGAAACACGTATGCACGAACATTTTTTTTCACTTTCGATGACTGCATTATTTAGACAGTGGCTTTCCCATGCTGTGTATGTGCCTTTCTTTTCACTTACGTACAGTCTGTTCCCTGATGTCGTATCGTCCTTTGCATTATAGTGCTTTCTGATTAAACTTTGGGCCGCGGTAGGTCAGTCGGTATGGCGACTGAGCTACGGGCTGGACGGTCCGGGATCGAATACCGGTGGGGACGAGATTTTTCCGCCCGTCCAGACCGGCTCTGGGGCCCACCCAGCCTCCTGTACAATGGGTACCGGGTCTTTCCCGGGGGTAAAATGCGGCCGGGGCGTGCTGCTGACCACTCACCCCCTTTTGTGCCGCGGTCATTGAAGGGTAGAGCTATACCTCTACCCACCCTTTGGGCCACACCGGGCCTGTAACGGAAAACTTTACCTTTTTACCTGATTAAACTTCGCTTATTCAGTCTGACACAACACAGGATTATTTTTATTCAAATAGTCCCTTTGCATGCGTGCTACATGTTCGGCCTGTACTTATACCATCATAAGACATGTCAATACAAAAATCTTATAAGGAAAAATGCAATAAAATCCAAGTGGCTTCTCGTTTATTGTCACTAATTTTTATAATGTTAAAACAGAATATGTAAAAAATATAAACTTTTAGGATCTAAATATTTTTTCAAATGGTGATGTAAAGACTCAAGTGGCGCGTATGGGTGAGGAGAGGGGAGTGTATAGGGTCTTGCTGGAGAAACCGGAAGGAATAGAGACCACTGGGGAGACCTAGGCGTAGATGGGAGGATAATATTAGGACGGATCTCCGGGAGGTGGGATGTGGGTATATGGACTGGATTGGGCTGGCCCAGGATAGAGACAGGTGGCGGACTCTTGTGAGTGCGGTAATGAACCTTCGGGTTCCGTGAAATGCGGGGAATTTCTTGACTAG
>Ga0123352_10008548_pt1 | contig 15936 bp, 9 predicted proteins | sample TergutLab28metaG_FD_89700 | JGI IMG/M metagenome (GOLD analysis project Ga0123352, IMG submission 89700) | Labiotermes labralis P1 segment gut microbial communities from Petit-Saut dam, French Guiana - Lab288 P1 | ecosystem: Host-associated > Arthropoda: Insects > Digestive system > Gut ... | reverse complement strand
ACCCGTTGCGCTGACCACGTGACACCCCTCTATCCGCAAAAGTTGGCACTAACTTCGCCGACCGGCGGCGGCCGCTCTGTCGGTATAGTTCGCGTGCGGACTAAGGCCACGGAGTTTTTTTTCACTGAATGTCGTACAGTCTTTGTCGAAGTTCGTTAGCAATCAGGGACGTGGGTACCACGTGGCAAGAGTATGCAAAACAGAGGGGCCCACGAGCCCATCGAAACTATTTTTTTTTTTACACAAAGTGAATACCACCCACTGTTTGGGCGAATTCGAGCGTACTGGCGGGACTTCACACCTTCGTGCGAATACGCGTTGGTGTTGCCAGCCTTGTTTATTATTTTAAAACTTGCCTGCAGGCAAAAACAGAGAAATAAAAAAGGGGGCCCAAAAGACAAATCTTAAAAGATTAAGAATGGAAAAAAAAGCCATAAAAACTGTATACACTTTACCAGTTTATTATTCCAAGTAACGATATCAAACAGCTTAATTCGAAAACCAAGTATCTTTGTTGCAATGTTATGAAAAAAGACGTCGTACCTCTGAATGGTACGGCGTTGTAGAGGGGCTCAAAAATCCAAGATACGCCACTGTTTACGGTAGTGAAGATAATGTTAGATGATATATGCAAGAACTGGTAACGCCTGTAATTTGGAAGAAATGTCCACTGAAGACACTCGGCCCAGCCACTTTGGACAATGTATAAATCAAAGAAAATCATTCTAAACGCACATCTGATTACGGAAAAGTCAATTTAACACCGATCATTCCTCCAAGGCTTTGCAATGTTTGCCGGTTCATTGTTATGTGGATAATGGTACTGTGATTCAAACTGTGTACCTTGTTGTCGTCTTATTCCTTTTAATGTTACGTTCTTTAGTTGCGAAGTTGGTGGCAAAAGCAGCAGAAAACATTGTAACAAAGAAGACACAGTTTATTACGTTTAGCGAGAAAGTCTTCATGGTACGTTTGAAGGCAGTACCGCGGTATTTGCCAGAGGTGACTGAACTCGGACCAACCCGTAATGAGATGTGATCCTTGGACGTTGCAAGATGATCGGCAACTGATACATGTCCGTGAATTTTTGGTGTCGTGGAATGATGCCACTTCGTAATCGTACGACAGAAAAATGAATGGAACACCAGTAAAAGGGGAAACTCCGGACGATTTCACCTCTGAACTACATCCTGAGCCATTTCTAAGTGATACTCGAAATTAATGTGGAATAAAACTAAGGTGATGAAATTCTCAAGGCAATTATCCCCAATACAGATCATGATAGGTCAAAAACAGCCGGAAGATGTGGAATATTTTAACTATTTGGGTAGCATGATAACAGATGATGCAAGATGTACACTGGAAATTAAATGTAGGATTGCTATGGCACAAACAGATTTCAACAAGAAGACTTTTCACCAGCAAACTGGACTTACATTGACGGAAGAAACTTAGCAAAGCGCTACATTTGGAGATAGCTTTACATGCTGCTGAAACTTTGACACTTCGGAAAGTATATGGGAAATATCGGGAAAGTCTTGAAATGTGGCGCTGGACAAGGATGGAGAAGATAAGGAACTATTAAGAATAAAAGTTTCCGTCAGACACACCCAGTTTATTACTTTATTGTAATTATAATAAACTAATAAACTGAGTGTGTTTCACGGAAACTTTCATTGTTAACAATTCCTAGTGATAACACATCGGGATGGCTGCCATCAAAAAAATGGAGAACATAAGTTGGCCGATAATGTGAGAAATGATGATATGTTACATAGAGTCAAGGAATATTCTACAAACAACGAAGAAAAGGCTAACTAGGTTGGTCACATCTTGCGTAGGAAGTGCCATCAAAAACACTTTATTGAGGAGCGGTAGAGGGAAGGATAGAAGTGACGGGAAGACGCGGAAGAAGACATATGCAGCTACTGGATGTCCGTAAGGAAAAGAGAGGATACTGTAAATTGAGAGAGGAAACACTAGATCGCAATCTGTGGAGAACTCGCTTTGGAAGAGACTGTGGACCTGTCGTAAGGCAGACTACAGAATGATGCCTCCAATTCTTATCACAAACGAACCACTCATAACGTTTACAGGGACTGAGGTGTGAATTAGATTGACCCACAGATTCAACTTAACCGAGTACCGGAAAGAAACCGTAAAGTTTCTATTGTGATCCCTCATTCCTTCATGTTCCTAGCGTCTGCGGCCGCAAAATGAAATTATTTCAAACTTGACATTACGGACACAACACTTCCACAAGATATGATGAAGCGCTGACTACAGAAGATTTCGCGTGTTGGCAGTTCTTCACTCGGTTTCTCGATTCACCGGGTACAAGTCTAGTATTCATCTGGACACATGAGAAACATAAATGGAAAGACGTGTTCTTGAATGATACGCCATATTTTGCAAACGCATTCTGTGTTAGTTTTCACCTAACATTCATGCTGATATTTATGCAGGCCTAAGTGTTAACTGTGACACCAAACTATAGAAACGACATGAAGACAATAACCAGTACTATATTATAATTCTACATTATTTTTCCTTGTGTTTTGCTTTGTGCAACATCAGATTTAATCGGAACAAACAGTACAAATATTACACGTCACAGAGGAGAACAACCTTTTCCTGGATATGAAGCTATTTCTGCGTAAGAAGTCGTTACCAAGAAAGAGAATGTTAAGCAATCCATATACAGGCCTGGACTGGCCCTGAGGGCTCTAGGAGGTTAAAGCTCCAAGAATTTCTAGACATTCGATATATGAAAGGGCAAGGTCGTCAGTCCTATGCACCGGCCGCCTTTACCCCCAAGACAGACTTCTCAGTCGGCCCGAGGGCCATAGTGCGGCAGGAAGGATTAAGTCATTGAAGAGTCCCGATGACCCCATCGGGAATCAAACACGCTACCTTCCCGCTTGTTGCGCAGTGCCTCAATAACCTGCCTCATGTAACAAATTGGGAAATGCCCGCCAAACGGAACACTTCCAGTGCGTTCGCTTTGTTACTGTCACTAGATTCTAAATCCGTGACAATTTTCGCAGAAACACGGAGGATTAGATTACCTGAAACGTGCCTTCCCACGTTTTACGCAACACACACCAAACTTTCTCCGTATCTTTGCAGCAGATATGAAATCGATCATGCTCATTTGTTATGTGCAGATCATGAACGTTTTCTTCGGCCTCACACCTTACTGAGAACACAGTCTCATTTATACACCAATAACTGCGATATATCACAAAGTCACGTGGGTCTTCATGTGAAATGTATTGTTTATGTACGATTTAACCAAAATCAGGATGTTCCGACAAATTTTTGTAAAACCCCCAAATCAGCAATTTTATGTAATTCTTTGGGGTCGATGTCATGGTGCTTTACGCATACACCGGACCGACGGACGGACATAACGAGGCTTATAGCAACTGTATCGCGAGAGCGCCTACATATGAATTCCCGAATCCGCAGTGTAATAATTTAATTCATAATACATGTACGTTATTCCGCCAATTCCTTGCCGATTTTCTGATCTGGATTGTGTGTAGTCTTGAAAAGCCGTTTACGCATATGACTCCTATCTGTGCCCTGTCATGTACCAGTATATTTACATACAAGTACTTCGAGTTTATTGGCAGATGGGTCTTGAATTTCCCGCATACGCATTTTGTGCCCTTGCCGCAACTTAACTGACTTACTTACGTACTCCATAGAGCAGAGTCCTTCTTGAGAAGCTAACATGTTTTCATCTAGTCGACAAATACTCCGCATTTTATAGAATCCGAAGGTTCATTACCGCAGTCACAAGTGCCCGCCACCCGTCCCTCTCCTGAGCCAGCTCGATTCAGTCCATAGCCCCACATCCCACTTCCTGAAGATCCATTCACTTACCACAAAGAACAAATATATAACTGAAAACCGTGGCTCGATTATACGGGTTTTACAGGAAGTTTGACGCTAAATTTTTTTTTCAGTTTTTCACCGTTCATATTCACATATATTCATATATACTCACCAACACATGCACACTTTTTAAATGACACTATAAAACTTTAATTTGTTAAAATATTTAAAATCTCCGACATGTTTCGGTTTATATTTAAACCATCTTCAGGGAGCTATTAGTTCATGCCAAAGTTACTTATATCACTTGTTGCTATGATGGCATTGTGGTAGCGTGTCTGTAATAGAATATAATCTATTAATTATCATCTCCATCTATAATTAATAGATTATATCATATTCTATTATAGACACGCTACCACAATGCCATCATAGCAACAAGTGATATATGTAACTTTAGCATGAACTAATAGCTCCCTGAAAATGGTTTAAATATAAACCGAAACATGTCGGAGATTTTAACTATTTGAATAAATTAAAGTTTTATAGTGTCATTTAAAAAGTGTGCATGTGTTGGTGAATATATATGAATATTTGACGCTAAAATCACAGAAGATTCCTCTTATTTCTTCTTCCCACCACTTCTTCTCTTCCACCATCACTACCATTTCATCTGAAGTTATGTGTCCATAACTAATCACCGAGCGGGGCCGGATTATACTGATTGCCAAGGATATATCATACTTACATACAGCGAGATTCATGATATGCTTTTTCTATACAGCCTCATCCCATGAGCCGACTACAATGTAGTTATACAACATAGTTTTATTTAGCTACTGTTTTATAGCAGAAAGTGCCAACGCCCTGTAGTGAAATTTTAACAAAGGCTCGCCATTGTTGCAGGCACTATACGTAATGCTGGTTATCTTTTCTTTTTTTTAACTAAGTTATTTACTCCTCACTGGACAAACCAGGTTGTGTACTATAAAATAAAGAACCATGAGCGTAACTGTGACATTGGAGAAGGGGAATTTTCACCATAAGTCATCTTATCTTGTATCACACGGAGTTGCTTCTGTGCAAGTGTTCCACGTTGAGTTCCGAGATGCTGTCACAGAAGCATTTACAAATGTCATTAACAATTGGACAGTCCGACTCCGTGCCATTGTTACTGTCGTGTGAAGGATAGTCCGTGCGAGATAGCTATTAACTTCTATAATCCATCAGTTTATCTTACATCACACAGCTCCAGTCTGCCGTATTGAGGCCAAATTCATGTATACGTATTAACATGATGTTGCGTCAGCTTGTTGTGTTTATAAAGGAATCCACTCTTACGAATTCGGTGTCGAGAATGCATGTATTTACATTCCCTCTTCGGCTGCTGTATACAGTGGCGTAGCCAGCTTTTTTACGCCCGTAGCTATTAATCACAGTGACTTCCCCTACAAGAAGTTATGTACTTTAAAAAATCCACGATAATTCATGGATTTTCTTGTATTCGGCTAATAACTGAAAACTCACCGCAGGCTAAAAATATATATATATATTTTTTTAATTTAAAGTATTTTTCCGTCCATTGTGCTGCCGTCCTGGGTGACCGCACCCTTCCCCGTTAGCCTGTTTAGTAACATGACGTCGCCTGAAACATGGCAGGTAATTACAAACGATGGGATGGAAATTACCTCGGAAAAAAACAGCCGTGGCCTATTTATGCCTAAGGAACGGTCGTGTATACCTAACAGAACGGAAGGAAACCATTAAGAAATCAGAGCTGCGGGTGTCCTGTCGAGATTCGAAAGCAGAACCTTTCGACGCGGCGTTCGTATCAAATTACACATACACAATTCTTTAAATTCAGTGTAATTTTATCTCGACATTTGTTCTGAGCAGATACATCGGTTTCGGAAGTACTGGAGAATACAACATTCTTTACTCCATAAACGATTGTCTGTGTTATCTTTAATCAACCGCCCTGTATTTCGTCGTTTGCACACAATGAGGTCGCGTGTGTCTGTTCACTTGCATGATTCGGAAGAGATTAAATGAGTCGACACGGAAGGGATCAAAGTTGGTTGAACTTAATTTTGCGAAATTTGCTGTTTTGACAACGGTCTTCTGGAATGTTACGCCGTGTTCATTTATCGGCATTTTTAGGCGCGTTCATAGAATTGCGAAAAGCGACTATTCGCTTCGTCATCTGTCTCTCCGTCCGAATGGGACAACTGGGCTCCCAATGGGTGGATATGCACGAAATTTGGGTATTTCTCGAAAATCTATTGAGAAAATTCAAGTTTCATTTAAATCTAACATGGTTAACGGGATCGACATGAAATTTTTCAGAACAGCCGAGTACGCCCTTTTTGACCACAAAAGGAATGACGAAATTTTGGAAGAGGTGGAAGTTGTACCAGCTGACGTGAAACTAAGAAGATACAAATCAAATTGGCTACGACATTTTTTTATGTTTTGTTGACCGTGCATCTCAGTATAAACTTAGTAACTGACCAACTTAACATGTAGAGGAATATAATAAACTTATTACAAAACAAGAATTTATGCATTCAGTTGGTCAGTTACTAAGACGGTTACGACATGTAACAAGAATGAACAACAGGATATCAAAAATATTGCTGAATTATGGATCAAATGGACGAAGACGACTCGGAAGACCTTGGAAGAGACTACTAGACTAGGCCGAAGCAGGTATATCAAGGCCTAACTGGTGACGGATGATGATGATGATGATGAAAAATAACGGGTACTTTACATGAAGACCGGGAGGACCGCGGTGGCACAGTAATTAAGGTGCTGTGCTACAACTCGGAAGGTCGCTGGTTCGATTCCAGATGGTTTCATTGGAATTTTTCATTGACATAATCCGATCGCACTATGGCCCTGGGGTCGACTCAGTCTCTAACATAAATGAGTACCAGGAGCATTTCTTGGGGGTAAAGGCGGCCGGTGCGTAAGGCTGACCTTACCACCATCCTGTGCCGTTCTCATGAAATCTGGGAACCTTAACTTCCTGAAACCCTCTGGGCCACTCCAGGCCTGTAACGGGACTGCTTTTTACATGAAGACCAATATACATTTATGATAATATCTCGTTGAATTCTTTTTAGAATGACAAAAGTTTCAGACAAAATTGTGGAGAAACTCAAACACATTTTATGTTTAATAACTTTTCTGATATCGTACCGTTTATGAGATAATGTGGAAGACTATGATAAGAGCCAGACAGGCCACAGGTGTCAATACAATACAGCATATGCGCATGGAATGCTTGACAACTACGGCTACAGACACACGCAGAATATGTAATACTAATTGCTTTTCCACTGCAAAAATGGTTACACAACCGCGCCTCTGTATTATGTTATATGTATACTGTCTGTCTTGTGAAGGACTAGTGTCGATCGTCCGTGTGCGGTAGTGGGATGTTATATGGGTAGGGACGATAGGTCTGATCGGTGCTGATCTGTAGTGGGCATCTTCGCCTGCGACTACTCTTCTTCGACTGCCTCACTCAGTAGACGAACTACGATCTCTTCGAAACCTCCATCGACACGGGATAACAGACAGATGACTCGAATCGCGTTGTATATGTCGATCGACTGAAATCTCAGCTTTACACGGAACTCAGATTGAACTTACCTGTTTTATAAATAAGGCTCATCCACAAACCACAATATGTGGGTCCCTGGCACCACACCATGGCGCGTCCTCAGGTTGCGGATGGAGGAACGGCCTCCACATATGGAGTGTAGCTGCGAATATATTGAATAAGCAGTCGCAGACTGCCGATAAGGGGTGTTCCTCCAGCTTGGGGGTTGGGCGAGATGCTAACATCTCCTCACCACAAAAGCTTAACAATGTTAGGAATCATTTTACAAAGTTTGGGACTTGGAATAATTCTTTGGTACAAAACAAGCAGTGAAAAATGGACTTGGAATGTAAGCTTCAAAAAGTGGGATGGAGAGACGTGGACTGGATTGATCTGGCTCAGGGTAGGGACTGGTGGCAGGCACTTGTGACTGCGGTAATGAACCTTCGGGTTCCATAAAATGCGGGGCATTTCTTGTCTAGCTGAAAACCGGTTAGCTTGTCAAGAAGGACTCTGCTCCATGTAGTTCGTTAGTTATTTAGTCAGTCATTCCCAGTTAGGCTCATCCTCAAAAATATTATTAAATAACTGCCGACATGGAGAGAACCCTGCGTCAGAATATGACAGTCGCTCAGCTGGCCAAAAAATGCGCCTTTTACGTAACTTCAAACACAAAACGCTGGAAAATGGTCAATGAAGATATTAAATACGAAAAGCATTAAGTAACTGGTCGTTCACTCTTTACATGATTCCGTACTTGTGTGACACCAGATTCTCCATGAATATGTGTAGCTTTTACCTAAATTACGTTACCACATACGATTTGAGGTTTGCACAGAAGCGAAGATTCATGTTGTGAACCTGAGAGGTCATGAACGTTGTGTATCATAAATCACAAGGTCACAATATGTGTTTCCATTAATGGTGTAAATTTGAAAACACGATAATTTAACTTAGTGCATTATGGATTACTTAAAACAACAGGCTTGCATCTGCAACAAGAACACTGACGAATGAAAAACTACAAAGAGCACGCTGTGACAATACAGGCAATGTACGTCTAACATAACATTGAGGCGCGTTCGTGCAACCACTGTTGTAGTGGAAAATCAAGAAGTATTACACATTTTGAGTGTGTATTTGCAGTCTTGGATATCCAGCATGCAATGCGCACACACTAGATTTGTCATCTGTGGCTTGTACGGCTCTGCTATACTTTTCCATATTATCTCACAGACGGCACAATTTTCGAAAACGCGTTACTGAATATAAAATGTGGGTTTTGATTTTCTCTACAACTTTTGTGTGAAACATTTCTCATTCCAAGAAAAACTGAGCCAGATGTGATAAAAAAATGTACATTGGTCTTCATGTACAGTGCCAGTTATTCTTGCCAGATTTTAATTAAACTTGAATCTTCTCAACAGGTTTCCGAAAAATACTCAAGTTTCAAATTTAATGAAAATCCGTCCAGTGGGAGCCGAGTTGTTCCGTGCGGACAGACAGACATGACGAAGCCAATAGATGCTTTTCGCAATTTTGCGAAAAGCGATTAAAAATTCAGTTCCTGCTTCAAAGAGGATCGAAACCCGTCTCCATTACACGGACCAGCCGGTTAATTTGTACACTGTAATAACATCTGTTTATTGTTAGAGGCCAACAAAACACTTAAACAGACTGTGTATCAAACTTCTTGAAGTCCTTAACGTTACAGCAGGTGTTGTGTATACAGTTACCATTAGGCTTTAAACGGGTAACAGGTGTGGAATCCTCTGGAAGTGACACAAACCACTTAACATCAGGCACGCTGTTGTTAACTCGGGTTCTCAGGCCCGGAGAGACTAAACAGACGACGAGGTGAATAGGAATAGTCGTTATTCACAGCGCATCGCAAGAAAGAATTCACGAAGCAATGGTGAAGTGTCGATCGCTTAGTGCGGGAGGAGAGACAATTCGATGCGGGTCTTGCTTAGTCACTGCCCTAATGGTGTTCCCTATAGAACCAGGCTGTGGCCAACAGAAGTGCCATCATAAAAGAACGACAATTGTATTATTTCCCCGCACTTCATTTGCGACAGGGTGGCCATTCTTCTTCAATTTACCTTCGTCTAACTGATCTTAGATGGAACATCCTCATACGAAGCGTTCACCAACGTAGTGAACTAAAAGAAAATGAACGAAGAGACTAATGGGGAAATGGAGGAATAAATCCACGAATTCTTACCCTCAGCACCAGAAGGGAGAGAGTAACCTCACGCGCCAGTTGTATTACTCGTGGATTGAAAAAAAAACCAATACCCAGTGGATGGAAGCCTGGGTGGGTCCCAGAGGGCGCCTGGACATAGTGGCGAAGAATAAAATATCTGCCCCTTGCGGGACGATTGGAGCTAATGGCTGTGGCGGTTCAAAGAGCGCGCTGCGGAATATTAAATTCTGACAGTCTGCAGTTTGTATAATATATTATGCACCGTCAATACACAACATACATCAAACAAAATGCAATAATTACAATTAGGTGATATTTTGCCGGTCACGGCCAAAACAGCCAAATATCACCTAATTGTAATTATTGCAGCTTGTTTGATGTATGTTGTGTATTGACGGTGCATAATATATTATACAGATTTGATAATACACAACGGGATGGTCTCTCTCTCAAAAAAAAAAAGTCTGCAGTTTGCTATGTTGTCTGGTTCTAGATAAGCACAAAGGAAGAACAGTTTTGTTTTGTGTTGGTGAGAAGCAGTCGATGATGACATTGCTTGATTTCAGACTTCCGCCACGGAGCAAATGAGATCTGCGCTCTTCTGAGATCTTACACAGCGCAGACTGGTAATTCTGTATCGACGTTTGGGGACAACCCATCGGTCCTGGGACTACTTGACCCTTTACGATGGGACTAGTGGGTTGTCCCAAAACATCGGCACAGAATTACCGATCTACGCTGCGTAAGATCCCGGAAGAGCGCAGATCTCGATCATAACATTCTTTGCGCCATATTCGGGAGTCAGACGCAAAACTTTTACTGAAGAACCGTATTTAAATCTTATCCGGTGATTATTTGAAATTTGCGCAAGGAACTGTGAGAAGCAGCTGTCGGCTTTTGCGTTTTTACGAATGTGAGCCTTTAAAGTAGTGGCTTCCTTCAGTTACAAATACAGATGGACCAGATGTCAGTTAGCAGGTTAGGAACGTGTATACTACTAAAATCCGCCGCAAATTTCTTTATAATTTACTGAATGTATAAAAATTGTTCGAAATGAAATCCTGCATTTTCAATGATCAACTCACAGCCATTAATCACGTTTCACAAATTGACGGCACATCTCCGTACTGGAATCAAAATGATTACCATAATGTTTGCGATTAACTGACTTTAGGGCCACGGTTTTTACCTCTGTAACAAATGTATTTTGAAAGTGATTTAGAGCTCATTGGCAACGCGATGGAATTTCGAACACGACATGGTCATCCAACTGGCAATGAATTGAAACAAGTCACTTGGCCATTCAGCTGTTTCTATTCTGCTATATTCAGTAATGACTTGTGACATATATGAGTGCATAAAACAATGTTTTCTTTAATTTTGCAACGTACAGTTTCTAGCACCTTATTACACATTCCTTGGCATTCACTATGCATATGAAGGGTATCGGCAGATCTGATATTAAGTTTAAAAATTAAATATTCCTAGTGTATATAAAATATTACTCCATCATTCACAGACTATAGAGCCCACAATTACTACAGAGAAACATGTCCTAACGTACTAACATACTAACTTTCGGGCATGATCAATTATCTTCATTATTTACCTACTTTTCCTCCTTGGTGAAAAAAAGGAAGCCTTTGAATATGGTATGTGAGCCTTGAGGCCACCCCCCCCCCCCTTTCCGCTTGTAAAATGTTTAGAACTTTCCTCGATTTTTACGAAATTTGGTATAAACATTACGCCACTGCATTGAAGGCATATCAAACCCATACTTTATAAATCACTAATCCAAGTTATAAATATGGCGGGCATGCGAATTAGAGAAACGAATGCGACGTTAACTTTGAGGCACCAAACCTCAGGAGACAAGACCCTTACCTACGAATATTTTTGTAGAATATAAAATAATAACGTAATGCCCTGTGAAAATGTGTCCAGCTTTCAGTTCCATGGTAATAACTAGTTAACTAAGCTACTACGTTTGTAAAATTCTGGACAAATATAGACCCTAATTACATCTACAGATTGTCTATAGAGTACTGTAGGTAAGATAACAATTATAAACATGGCAATGGCGTTTAACGTTTGAGGTTATGTGTGACATTTTAACGTATAAGACAAAGTTCTTCAAAAAATGAAAGACGGTAATATCAACAGATATTTAGAAATATAAATCTATGCAGTAAGAATTCAGACGTATTAATTCTGATCGGAACTGCAGGTTATAAATTACAGGAATCGATGAAACTGTTTATTATTTTGGCATGATGCTTTGGATTCTGACGCGCTGCGAAAGTTTGCTGCGGATTACTACTGAAGTTACTTAAGAACACGTTGGGCTCACATAAAACATGAAGCAATAAATCAGTCTCACTTTAAATTCGATGCACAATGGTGTAATTTTCTGACATTAAATAAAGACGAACCAAATTCATCCGACAGAATCCTGTAGATGCTCACCGTTGTTACGTCCTTCGCCACAGTAACAACAATGGAAATTATGTTATTACAGACTTTAAAGTTTCAAGTATGCCTATGAACAAAGCAGTATCATCCTACCTGTTGAAATTGTTCAGGAGATTTACAGGTCGACCCTGTTTCTTGACTGAGCCCGAAGAACGAAGAGGTCGATTCGGTGTCACCAGGTGTTTACTTGGAGTTGCTGCTACAGATGTTGTTTTTGGGGTCGATGTGTGAGTCGGAGAACCGAGATGTTCTGGTAATTCCGAACTCAGAGGTTTCACTGATTGAACTTCTCCGTGACAAGCGTTAGCTTTCGGAGAAACTGTTGTCTGTTCGCCCCCCGACGGACTCCGTGGATTTACAGATGGCGATTTCTGACTACTGGAACGACCGTGACTAGTTACAGTTTGTACTGACAAATTTTGGTTTTCGTTAGTTTGTTTTGGTGGTGAGTGAAGATCGTTTAACCTCCCTTCTAATGACTGACTTTGTGTTAGTTTGCTTGCGTTACACTGAGTATGACTCAGACACTCGTTTTTCAGATTCCTCGGTGAAGCGATGGGAGTTTCCCGATCAGACTTACTTGGAGATTCTTTTTGGTTTCGTTGTGGTGTTCTTAGAGTTGGTACTGGAACGGAGCGGTTTAGAGGGCAAGGCAGTCGATTTTGTAATTTCTTTTCGCCGGGACTTAACGTAGAATTTACACACTCATCTACGGTGCTCGACGTCTCCTTGATCGGTACTTCCGTACGGTCTTGTCGCTGTCGTAAATGTTTTTCATTTACATCGTCAGTTTCTACTACTGCACAGTCTTCGCTTGGTGGCTGATGGAGTTTCAGCCGTGTCGGTTTCTCTATTCGCAGTGGTGGTGATGGTTTGTCAGTAGGTGATTTGTTTTGACAGTCAGCCTGGTTTAAGTTTATGCAATCGTGAAGAAATTTTTCTCTGAGTTTGCGCACTGGTAACTGTGTAGTGCAGTCTGCGTTCCTATGCGGCGATTCTGATGCATCTTTCACTTGTTCATCGGCTTTGACTGTTGCACTTGATATTCGACGAAGGCAGACGCACTGTGAAAATAACTGTCCTGTCAGTTTACTAGCTGGAGACTTTGGTCTTGCGTGACTTGGTCCCTCGGTAACTGTATTTCCTGCTTTAGGACACGGAGAGTTCTGATGAAGTTCGGTCACTTCCTGCGGGTCCTGAGCGGGGGACACATTGTGGTCCCTTTCTTGACTGGGAATTGGCGAAGGCTTGAAAGGCTCTCCAGTACTTGCTGGGGTGGAAGAAGCCTCAGAGTCGGAGAAGCCGGAATCCTGACTTTTATGACTGCTACTGGGACTGCTGGACGAACCGCGGGGGCTCAGAACGTGGCCTGCTCCTTCCCAACTCACGATTCGGTCTTCTTCAGTATCTTCCTCTGCGTAGTTGGACCACCACACCTTGCTCTGAGTGCGTCGGAACTCTCCCATCACAGTCTTACCTGTAAGGTAGAGTAAGAATTTATGCATTACAACTCGCGTGTAAATTATAATCACACTTATAATCACACTGACATTTTACGATTTTAGTTGAAAAGAGACAGAGGTCACTCGACTTTCTCACATTGCATGTCTGGAACGGTGGAACAAATATTTGCTGGTGGAATCTGGTGCGTCAGGGAAGACAGAGATATTATAGATATGTATGTGAGCCGGGTAGGGTAGTCGGTATAGCTGAACGGTCCGGAGATCGAATCATGGTGGGGGTGAGATTTTCCGCAGTTGTCCAGACTGCACTTGGGACCCACCCAGCTTCCTGTACAAGGGATACCGGGTCTTTCCCGGGGGGGTAAAGAGCGGCCGGGGCGTGAAGCTGACCCTTCACCCCCTTCTAATGCAGTGATCAAGAAAGAGTAGAGCTATACCTCTACTCCCCCTATGGGCCGTACGGCCTGTACAGAGTCTTAGTGTCTGTACAAGGGTTCACTTTATATATTTATGTATATACACACACACACACACACACATATATATATATATATATATATAACACATCAAACAGGCGCACGTGTTTGTGTTTGTAATGCTTTTATTTTGCAACTGTGATTCTTCCACCTTGAAAACAAATTCCCTCCGTGTATAAATTAATTAACCTCCTTGCACATTTCAATTTAGCTACATAACGTGCTATATTTAATATTTCATTTGATATTCTTCAAATGTATGGTTCGAATTACACAGAAAGTTATTCCTACAGAAATCTTACAGGTTTTAAACTGGAAGAAGTATGATGCAGCTTGTACTTTATAACATTCTCCATTCGTCATGATACTGATTTATGAACATACATAACGGCTAGTTTAGCATTCTTAAGGGTGCGGTTTTCATGGCTTACTGATGTTTCAGAAGAACCTACAGCCTCCGTCATCAGGACAAATGAAATTACTCTAACTGCGTTCATATACCTTCATGACACAGGCAGCAGTTTCTTTGTAACATCGGTTCATACATACCGGACTACATTGCATCAGTAGACCTGTAGTGAGCAGCCTTGTGGGTCCGAGGGCGAAATGAAGAGCAACAAGACAGGCAATATACGTATAACACAACAGAGGCGCGTTCGCGTAACCAATTTTGCCGTGGAAAAGCAAGCAATATTAAGTGTTCTGAGTTTGTGTCTGTATTATTGCCTTCGTTATCCGGCATGCAAAGCGCATGATCCGTATTATTATTGTCATCTGTGACGTTTCTGGCTGTAATATTTTTCCACATTATTTCAGAAACGGCACGATTTAAAAGAAAAAAGGTTTTGCACATAAAATGTGTATTGTGATTGTTTCTACAACTTTCATGTGAAACATTTCCCACTCTAAGAAGAATTTAGCGAGATATCGTATATGTACATAGGTGTTGATGTAAAGTACCGTTATTCCGCTCAGATTTCAATGAAACATGACGTTTCTCGGCAGATTTTCGAAAAATCCTCAAATAACGAATTTCATGACAATCCGTCAAGTGGGAACCGGTTGTTCCATGCGTACAGTCAGACGGACGGACAGACATGACAACAAAATTTTCACACTTTTGCAGGCGCGCAAAAAAAAAAAAGGAGTTTTTATAGTCCACGTTATAAGTAACATGTAAAATGTTTAGCTATATATCATTAACAATAACAACTTCCAGAAACGGGCACTTCGAGACAAGCTGCGTCGTCCAGTCCTACGATTAGCCACAACTTTACTCTCTAGTTCTTAAACCTATAAGCAACTAAGCCATGTACCACGAACGTTACTTTATATGTGAGATGAATTTCTGCTTATAGTTTTTTTCATAAAAAAAAAGTAGGTTGTATTATCCGTAATATGATGTTTAACTGAAATTTTTGTTGCGAATTCGCACAACGTACCTGTTCCTCCAATTCCATTCAATTTTCTTCCGTGTTTCTGAAATTAGATGGCAAGCCGTATTTTACTCATGGCTACAGCAAACGGTTACTTTCACCAAACAATGAACTGCAAAATTTTGTATGGAAAACATTTGCTACCCTTTCGTGCCAACCTATCTTTGCTACTCTTCAACCACTTTTTGTGAAGCTTATGTTAATATTCTATCTCTAGGGTATGGGGGGTTTTTTTTATTTCAGAAGCACGGTTTTTCCTAGACGTACGCAACCCTCTCTAACGGTAACAGGATCAGTGGGAAATGCCTCCATACCGTTTCATACGTAATGTATCAAGCAAAACACAATACACCCATCACTGTGTATGGCCCCCCCCCCCCCAAATCTCCACAAAACCGACGCCCCCGGGGGGGTTCCAACAAACAATTTT
>Ga0123352_10008546_pt1 | contig 15938 bp, 9 predicted proteins | sample TergutLab28metaG_FD_89700 | JGI IMG/M metagenome (GOLD analysis project Ga0123352, IMG submission 89700) | Labiotermes labralis P1 segment gut microbial communities from Petit-Saut dam, French Guiana - Lab288 P1 | ecosystem: Host-associated > Arthropoda: Insects > Digestive system > Gut ... | reverse complement strand
AATACAGGAACCAAATACGTTAGAATTATGAAACAAACTGCATTTTGAAGAGAAAAAAACGGAGATTATACACCATGTTTAAAATATTCGGTACCTATATTTGTTGAATAAATATATAAAATGAAACTTTGGAGGTTAGCGGTGCGGTACGTCAACTATAGTTGACGTGAGGAGTCTAAAGGTTAATGTTTATAGGTTTCAGTGCTCAAATGTAACTTGATGTTGACAAAATAACTCTCGAATTCCTGACGAACTGTTTTTGACAATATAACCCTCGAATTCCTGACGAACTGTTTGTGCAGTTACGTAATAGATTAGCAAAAAATGTGTGGAGAGACAGTGACAGGGACACGAACCAAGCTTCTTTTGTATGACAGCCCCACAGAATTTTGGGTTTTTTCCTATCAAGCATCTTTTTCCAGTTCGCTGGATTATGATTTTTATGAATTCTTTAAAGAAATAATTTTTGTGTGCTCTAATACAAATCATTTTCGGTGTTGCCTTTAAGAGACTGTTGGTGACTGCGGAAGCTTCTGCCTATTATTCTACAGTACCGAATGTGACGTCCTTTAGAACCCGCACCTCAGACCAAACCATGGCTCTTTGTGTTGCTGCTTTCAGCTGATGTAACTTTGATTGCTTCTACAGGAGTTCTCAGGCAGCTACTGGCTGACTAATTGTTTCACGTCTTGCGCTCTCCGTTTTTACTTACCCTGCTGTTGTCCTAGTACCTCTGATTTTCTCCTTTGTTTATTCTGTTCCTACTGCATTGCAGCGTTTTGTTTATGCACGTATCGTTACCTGCCTCTCTTTTTATCGTTTGCTTTAGTAGTTCCTTCTACCATTTCTAATAAATTTTTGCCTCTCTTTCACTGTTTATATTTATCTCACTTTCTCTTTGTTGACATGTATCTTGTGTACAGCCGTCCTTTTACCTCTTTGTCCCGTTTCGCAATGTCTGTAATTATTGTTTGGTTTCTATTTTTGAATCCCATATGTGTTCTGTCCTGCCCTCCCTGATCTCTCTTTCTGTGTTGCCATACCTCATGTCCCTTTACGATCATATTTATGGAAACTCTGTTCGGCATTCTCCTGGTTTCATCTATATTTTGCGTCCTTTTATCTGTCATTTTTCTGTCCATGTGTTATGTTCTGTCAATACTGATTTTATTACTTAATATCAACCACTCCATGCATTGTGCATGTAATAATTTATATGTATCAATAAGTGCAGGCAAACTATATAAAATCACAAGTCATCCATAAAAAAGTATACAACATATTAGAGCGATAAATTGCAATCCTGATGGAGACGTTAATACAATGGAATATAAAATACTAATACACCAATTTTATATGTTAAGTTTTAAAAATATTTAGTAGTATCTATAAATATGGCAGTATAGATATTATGTAGACAAGGGCACGCTGTGGTGCAGTTGGTTGTTGCTGTACGCTGCTAGCCGTAAGGTCGCGATTTCGATTTCAAATGGGATGTTTCATTGAATGAACCTTACCAGCCGCACTGCGGCCCCTGGTTCAACTCAGCCTGTAACAGAAATGAGTACCAGAGATATCTCTGGTTGGGGTCAAGTTGGCCGTTCCGTAGGGCTGACAACTTTGCCCTCTTCATATGCCGATTGTCTAGAAATTCTGGGGTCTCAAAACTCCTGAGGCCCAAACGGCTTGTTCTGGCCTGTAATGGGACAGCTTTACCTTCTGGCGATGTGGATGTATTGTTGACTAAAATTCACTGTTACCTTACTGTTTACAATTTGTGTAGGTGTGTGTATACAGCCAGCGAATATCGAAGTTTTTTATCCATAAGTTTTGATGTGTCCTGTGTTGGAAGCTGCTGCTTACTGCACTATCTGCTTCATTGTGTTTGTAATACTGTTACATATTTTAATACTGTACAAGTGAGATTCATGAATTAATATTAAAAATTTCTTTCTGTTGACGTTTTCGTGAGGACGGCGATTTATAGCTGAAACATGTAGCAGGGTTTATGAGTATACATGATGTGTGATTTTGTACAGTTTATGTGCTTATGTTGGTACATATAAATGTTTTTCTTGTCTGTTTCATGATATCGTGGCAGTGATTCTCTGTCTTATTTTGGTCACATTTCTACCTTTCTATAATTTTCAAGATACATATTGTCTCTTGTGAAGCCCAGATAGCTGTGTACGTATAATGACTGTGTTATGTACGGGAAGACTGAGACATCGAATTTCGATCCTGGGAGAAGCAAGCGATTTCTCTCTTCTCTGCAGCGCCCAGGCAGTTCTGAAACCCACCACGTCCCGTATACAGCGGTTTTTTGTTTCTCCTCATAATATGTCATGAAGACACGGAAGAGGGTTGTAGAGGTACAGCACTGCTTTGTCCCAACCTTGGCGCTAGTTTGGGGTGGGTGCCCCCAACGCCAAGCACCTACCCAGTGATTAACGGGGGGTATTTCCCTTGGGGTAAGAAGGTCACAGCCTGAATATGACCATTCGCCTTCATGTCATGTTGAGGCTGAGAATGGACAAGTTGTGCAGTTCTTCTCCACCATATTCCTTCACGGCGTGTGCTAAATTGAGTTTGAGGGCAATTTCATCTTTGCTTTATTACAGCCGTTTTTTACCCTGTTTCTACCTCTACTTATTTTCCTTATATTTCCTTCAAGACTCTTGGTCTCTTTATCTGTATTGTTTTTTATTACGAAATTTGTATCTGCGACATGTACCGTTTTATCATATCATATTATATTAGAAGGTACTGTAGTGGGAGAACAGCTTGGTTTTAAAACTCTGCTTTCTTTGGGTTTCGTTGGTTTTTTAAGGCGCATAACTTAATAATGGTATGAAGTATGCGACAACCGATTCCTTCTCAGTGTTTGCAGTTCACCGTCCAAGACCAATATGATTGTTATTTTAATCATAATTGGTATCGTCTCGTCTTGTATTTATCAATGAAATGTGTATTTTTATTATCCGACAAACAAAGCTATATAGATTTTGTATGTTTGGTTTATTTCTTCTTCTTCTTCTTCTTCTTATCATTCAGTCTTTTGGTCGGTTTTTGCAGCTTTCCATCTGGAATTGTTGCCAGCCATTCTCTTCATTTCCGTATAAATGTCAGCTCCTGTGTTTTCTGGCGACTTACTTTAAGTATTGTAGTCGAGGTCTTCCCACGGCCTTTTTTCCGGATGTTGCTCCTTCAAGGATGTTTACTACAAACTCGTTATGCCTAATTGTATGCCCTATCCATGAGTGGCATCTATTTTTTAAAATTCTTAAAAGTAATCTTTCTTCTTTCGCCCTTTGAAAAACTTCATCATACCTTATTCTATCTGTCCATTTTATTTTTAATATTATTCTCCAGCACCTTGTTTCAAATGCATTTACGACCCTCTCTTTATTTTTTCCTAGGGTCCCTGTTTCCGATCCATAAAGAGCAACACTCCAAATATAACTTTTTTTATAAATTTCTTTTTTATTTCCAAAATAAGGTTATTCGAACACAGCAGTTGCATTTTATTAATAAACATAACTTTAGCTCTTTTAATTCGCTGTATTATGTCTTCTGTATTTTTCCCATCTTCTGAAAATATACTACCGGTACTTGAATTTTGGTACTTGCTTTAGGGCGTCGTCATCAATTTTAATATTAATATTTGCAGGATCCTTGGAACAAACCGTAACTTCTGTCTTTTTCCTGCTAATTTTCATTTTGTAGTTACTTTTTAAAATATCATCTAAGCTTTCCAATGCTGTTTTTATTTAATAGTACTAAATGTTTCGGCTGTCCATACCCTACCTGATGAATGGCTGGTCTGGCCAGTCGAACGTGAAGTAGTATTAAATTAACCGAATATACAGATTACACAATATATTTATAGTTTCGTTTGTCGGAGAATGAAAATAAACGTTGTATTAATGTTAATTGAAAGAATAAATCATTTTTAAATCACCAACGAGCCAATTTCATTTACGATTTAAAGTTTTATCTGCAGTACCTATTAATATCACTATATTCTGGAATGAGCCACCGTTTATGCTGGCATATAGGTACAGAGGTTTTGGAGAAGCACGCTGATGACTGAGACAGCAACTACTGGTATCTCTCTGCAAGAAGAGGCTGGTTATTTCTGAAAGGCTCTAATTTCAGCCTCGATATTTTCATACTATCTACTGTCTAAAATCTAATACAGTACCTTCGTATATAATTTAATTTTTTTCGTGAATTGTTTACCATTGTTTTCTAAAGCCATTTGTGACTAGTGTTAGTATTCCTCCGCCATCTCCTTCTTATGGCTTCAGTATCGACGTCGTTACGCAAGGTCTGCTTTGCGGCCGAGTTATTCATATGTTCCACGTGCTAATAAGAAACTTCAGGAAAGGAACGTAAAGAAATGCCGCATTAAAATGAGAAAGTTTGACTTGGACGAGTGAGTTAAGGACATTGGAGCAACTCGCATAACGGCAGTAGTGAAACTTATGCTGAGTGCTGGACGTTAATATACATTTAAAACCGCGACAGAAAGAATAATGCAAACTCTTCGGAAAGAAGCATCATGCTTCTCTCCATCGGAGTTTTCTTATTTTATAAAGAAGGGAAAGTTCATAACTAGACTCTGTTCCTACCGGTCATCGAACAACTTGAATTTGGTTTAAAGTTTGATACAATGAAAAACGGTTGAGCCAGTGCACTGTGTCTTGAGATAGCGTGTGTTCTAATTATGACATACTTAAAGATACTGTCGGTGGGTCAGACTATGTAATGCCGGATGGCGTATTGATCCATTAATCATGTCTTCGGGGATATTAAGTGTTCGAATGACCTGAGGAAGGAAAAAGAAAAAAACGGTGAAGACGGATTTTGTCTCCGCAAAGATATGAACCCGACACCTTTCGAGTACGATACAGGCGGGTTAAAAATCCACCACAATGTGTGGTGTTTGGTTTCTGACAGCTGTCACAACAATTAAACTCGCAAACGTTTGGGGAAAAGCTATTGTAAAATAACTTTATATGTAGAATCCCCGTTGATGTGACTCTCAAATGTATAATAAAATCGAAATAAATGCAATTTAGTAATAAACAATCGCAAAAGAGCAAGTTTTGTGTGAATGAAAATTTCGTTTTGTATTTTATTGTAACAGGTGATAAAATTTTATTTGTTGCTTTAAATGGGAAAGGACTTTGATGTCAGGCCCTTAAGGTGAAAATATGATTGAGGATCTCTAAGGACGAAATGCTGTGAATAATATTTAGACTTAATCGACAGAGTCACAGGAATTTAGACTACCGACTGCTTCCTTAAATAAATAATGTATGAATAAATAAGAGAAGGGTAGAGTGGAATGGATGAAATTCCGCATTGATGTATTTTGAACTAAATATTATTAGAATACTCTAATAAAGCGCATCGAAATACGCGGGGAATGTAGCGTGCATGGGAAAGACGAGAGGGATTCTGTTCTAAGAATTGAGTTGCACAAGTTAAGCTTTTAGATAAATTATTGTTATTGTTAAATTCATGCGATTTGTGTAGATATACCCAGACTGATACAGTATTGTATTCCCCACAGTAAATAACGAATTGCCATGTAAAATCTCTATTTCTTTCCTATTTTCACGGATATGGACCTAATAATTGAACTTATGATACGTTTGATGTGTATTGGACCGTGCATCATCTTGATAAATGAAGAATAAAAATCCAACTAGATGCCACTTATTAGTTTATTGCGTTATGTTAGGCTCAACATGTTTCGGGCACCCTTATGCCCATCATCAGGAGCTCACGACGATAGCGTTGGTTACCACATAGGCCGTCTGGTTCTCGTATTGTTGCTTGTAGGAGGTTAAGTGCAGGCAGGATGGATGAGTGTCCGGACCGAAGGCTGTAACACGACTTATGTCGTGAGCTACATGTTTCGGGCACTCTTATGCCCGAAACATGTTGATCCTAACATAAGCACAATAAAGTAAGAAGTGGCATCTAGTTGGATTTTTGTTCTCCATTCATGATACGTTATTTGATATTGTGAAGTTAATATCGTACAAATGTAGGTATCCTGCTGCACAACAAGTGCGCCAGTCTCCATTGCGGAAACAAAATCAGTTAATGATATTTAAGGGGCAGAAATATCTCATTATTCTGAAAATTATACCAAAACATAAGAATACGCCGTGTGTAATAACACAGAAATTTTAACGTTTAAAAATGTGGTAAATACTGTAACCACCGTGACTTGGAGACTGCGATGACGATTGAAAAAGTTATACAGGCTTCACATTTGGCAATTTCTGTTAATGACTCGTGACGTGGATTAAATCGGATTGAAATAGATCGAAAATAACATTCTTTTTCTTTGAAAGGCTTTGCGTTCCTGGAATCTGGTGCTCCTATTACAGTTTCTGTCGCATCCAACATATCCTTCCGTCTTTATCGTTGCACCGTGCATTCTGTAGTTTATTTAATTACACACACCAACACATGCACACACACACACACACACACATATATATATATATATATATATATATGCATGTGTTTGTATGTAATTAAATATCCTGCCGTATTACATTTCTACAGCAGTAGTTCTGCGTTTGACACGAAATCGTCAAATGAAAATATTAAAACATTGGACTTCGACTGATTTATGCGTAGGAATGTGTTGTGATATGAGGGTTTGAAATTTGATTGGGATCGAATTTCAAGAATAAGCGTATTGATGCCATTGTTGTAGTCATTCTTTCATCACGAAGAGTACTTGGTTACGAGTTACGTCATAGGTTTGTGAGGTCTGCGTTCAAGGATTCATCTTCCTAGTGTGTGGCAGACATCAAGAAATTTGCACCCACTGATACTGACTGGAAGGACACATGTTTTTTAAACTGGACTGTACGGAATGAACCACACTTTTGAGAAATTTATAGTGTGATAAACGTAATATCACAGTCTTGGGGAGTTTTAGTCTTTTCTTTAAGTGATCTGTAACAACATTTCGGAGAACCCTGCTACCTCGTCCTCTGGAGTAAAAAGCCTATCCTGAAAGTGTAGGCAGCATACTTCTTCGGAATGTTGATATTTACGTATCGAAAAACCTGACGGCGTAAAACTCTAGAAGACAGTAAACTTAATACCGACCGTCATAAGGACCTGACTATTTTGTGTTTTAAATTGAACTGTAATTTGCTCAGAAGAACTTACATGTCTGATCCAAAGTAGAGTGTCTCCAAAAGGTGAGCCTTGAATCGTTCGCTGTAGAGCTTGTTTCACGCTGTGAGTCCTTCGACGGTCACCTCTCGAATCAGAATGGCGTTCGTTGCTTGTAATTATGTGCATCTGTTCATATCAACCGTCACGCACACTTCACAGGACAATGAAATGTGCGCGGTTCATCTTCAAGAAAATATCCGACCCATTATCACACAGTTACCACCAAACCGTTACTGCTTAAGTTCTGAACACGGTTAAAGCAAAACTGACTGCTACCGAATAACACAAGAGCCTGCTGTGTAAATTACACAGGACAGTTACCCAAGCGGCCGCACAGAGGTCACAACACGTTGAACAAAAACAGTGGCAAACAACGTCAACACCCAAGAGAAAATACTCACATCCACAATGTGGAACAAGATCAACCACAAGGGATGAAAAACAGAGAAACAACGAAATACACATATCGACAAAACCTCCAGGTAAATTCCACCCGACATTACCGCGCAAACACTCCAGGAGGCGATACCAGAAAACTAACACAACTATCCATAATAAATAAGGAAAGCAGAAACATCCCAACCCCAACTGTAATACGACAATGGCATCCCACAGTTGAATATCCGGTGAACATCACCGCACTAAAAAGAAAGGAATTTTGTGCTTTAGTAATTTCATGCTTAAACACAGCCTGCAAATAACAATAACTCTGTAGTTATAACTTTTCTAGAAAACTTTAGCTAATAAGTAATCCACATGTAAACACAATGGGATCCCAAAGTGGACAAAGCATCTGCTAACGAAATTGTAGGGGCCTGAAGATGACTAACATCTAGTCGAAACATGTAGCCTTACTCTAGAATAAATAGATTGTGCTGACGTAAGTTTGTGTAATACTAACTGCTGTGTAAAACAAACACTTTACCAAACTCCTTGTCCTTGACCCTACTGTGAGCGAGCTGAGCTTGATCATACCCATTACTTGGAATCTTTCTCTCATTAATGATCAGGTTAAATCTCTTTTAGAAAGCCACGTGTTCTCCTCCTCAGCACTTTATTCTGAAACACAGAGTATACGAAATATGAAATTCTAACTATGATGGGCGCCAAGTTTATATATTGTTGAACTTGATATCATAAACAATTTTAAAGAATTTTTGTCGAGGTTTTGATCACGTGATATTATTCAACTAGTACCTTGTCCTGATTCTGTGTCATACTACGTAATTTGTTACGTCTGTATGAGAACCTTTCGATGTTGAAATGTTTATTGTATTTCTTATTTTTCGTCGATCCATTGTGTGCAAAGTGAGGCCAACTGCAACATAATAATTGTTTAAAACGCTTCATTTATTACTTTTTGCAGCAGTATTGGAATTTAGGGGTCTGTAGCATGTTCTTGAAGCTTGAAATGAAAACTGGGGCTTGGTTATATCTTATTTAGCCGGAAGCGAAAATACTTGTCGATTCAACTCATGCAAATTGCCTAAAGTAAGACGCAAAATGGCTTCGCAGAAAAATGGTGAAGTGTCTTGTTCGTAATAAAACACAAGATTAAAGTATTGTGTTACGAACGGACCCGTGGTTCAGAGGTCCTGAAGATTAGAATTTAATACAACGTGTTTCTTGTAGTGTAGACGTTACACTTAAATTATATAGTAGATTTTAATTCGAAGTTAAATTTTATGCCAGATTATGATGAAGTGAATTAAGTGAGCTCCCCATGGGGCTCCGGAACATTTCATCTTAAAATTTACCAAAGTAACTTTGAATACAGATAGGAGATCATTTAATTTGTTCTTTTTCTTTCTAACCAGTCTAATCTTTATTTTCTCAAACCTGTAACAACTTATTACAATCATAAAAGCTGACTCATCCTGAAGGAATTAGTAAGGTAAATCAGTCCCATTACAGGCCTGAGGTGCCCGGAGGGTTCCAGGAAATTAAGGTTCACAGATTACGTGACAATGACCCAGGATGGTGGTAAGGTTGTCAGCCTTACGAACCGGCCGCTTTTCATCCTGAGGAAATACTCCTGGTACTCATTTCTGTTAGAGGCTGAGTCGACCTCAGGGCCATCTGTGCGATCTGACACCATCTGGAATCGAACCAGCGTCTTTCCGATTTGTAGCACATCGCTTTAACCACTGTGCCACCGCGGTCCCACCTAAAGAATTAGTACAAAATAAAAATAAAGTGAATGAGAGAGGAATGAGGGAGGTCAGTCAGTGTGTCTGTCAGTCACAATGACAATTTGCAGTGATTTAATACGTTCTGTAACAAGAAATAACTTGAAATGCCAACTTGATGCAACTAGGTAATTTTATTGACGTATTCTTAGCTCGACATGTTTCGGGTACATACGCCCATCATCAGGAACTCAGTCGCATGGCACCATCCGCACCGTACACACAACCCACGCAGCGGCTCTCAAGACCACCACCCATCCAAAAACTCGGTGCAGAAAACCATATGCTGCAACTTAAAATCCAGTGTTCCTGATGATGGGCGTATGTACCTGAAACATGTCGAGCTAAGAATACGTCAATAAAATTACCTAGTTGCATCAAGTTGGCATTTCAAGTTATATCATGAGGAAGATGCACGGTCAAACAACCCTCAAGTTATATAACACGTTTCGATTTTTAACTAAAAGCCTTAATCAGCCATTACAGACTTACTTTTATCAAGATCATTGCGTACAGTGCTTTTAAATTTCAACCCTTACAATACTTTGTGATTTAAAAACTAAAAAATGGAGTAAGAATAGGATAATATATATTTATATATTGGAATATATTAAAAACATTGCGTAGTACTTCAGTTGATTGAAGGGAATATTCTTCTATATTGTGTGGCTTTCGAGAAGCGATGATCTGAAATTAAGAACATTTTAAATTCAGATGGATGTGTATTAAGTATAAACCATTCAATAAATTATATAATTTACAAACTGCAAAAGGTGTCACCGAAATAATATGAAAAAAATATGGAATTTGGAAAAGTATTTTGTAATACCCGATGACGGCTTTTATTTAAAGCCGAAATATGCTAACATAATGTATATTAAACCAGTGTAAAGTGCTCTCCTTATCTGCGTATCAGAAAAGGAGTCACACACACACACACACACACACACACACACACACACACACATATATATATATATATATATATATATATATAGTGATTGGCTACGAATTTGATTTAAACTCCCGGCAGGGGGCAGTAATTTTACTCTTTGCCTCCACATACGTACCGGTTGCAATGGTCTTTCATTCTCCTATCAAATACTTTTGTACATTATTTTTTGGTGGCTCTGAAAGGGGGCGGTTGAAGCTGACGTTTCATTTTCATCCAGCGCTAAATTTACGCTTATGAAGGGTGTAACAAATTTTCTTCATAGAATCTTATAATGTGGCTTTTAGTCTATAAGAGGTTTGTCGTAACTCTTCATGTAAGTTTTGTTAATACACAAAAGTTGATACACACAACAACCCTACATGTGTTCTGTCTCATTAAACAACCAACTCGGCTCAGGATGGCTGCGTCCCGTAAACCGTTACGTGCTTCGTACAATACATGCTGTAAACTATATACTAGATTATGACATATTGACTACTTTTGCTTCATCTTCATTGATTTCTGATATAACAAACGGTTTATATGATACGTAATATAAACCATATTCTCGATTCTGAAACGCTCACGTTGGTACAGTAACTTCGAATGACCTTCGTCGTTTAAAAAGATGTGACCGATGTCGGATGTTTATACCTATAACAAGCCAGCCTAATCATACTGTATTCTTAACTTGTGTTAGTGTAGTCGTATGCAACGAAAATTCCTGTCTTTGCAACAAGAATTTCATGAAACAAATTTTGAACATGAGGTCCAACACCAGAATAAAAATTCATGTCCCGTATAGGTTTCTGTGTAATATGGATAACTCGTTTAATACTCCAAGTACTATTTTGAGAGTCACACGGAAGGAACTGTGTCCTCGTTTGATGTTAAAGCAGGTGGTATGTATAGTTACTAATGTGCTTTAATGGAGTCACGCATAATGTAGCAGAATTCAATTATTACGTCACCTTAAGCGCCTGCTGTGGAAATATCGGTGCTTTACAGCTCTCGTTCCCAACTGTATTTAGTTTGGATTTCCTATTGTTAAGCAGTTGCTTACTGATACGCAGATAAAAAACGCGTATATTAAAATTATATGCGACAGAACAAGATTTTATTGGTATAAAAACAGTTCAGTTGTAGTTGACCACAGGGACTGCTGCACTAATCTCTGAGCAAGCGTGTTCTTTCTTACAGAGAGTTGGTAGACTGATAAGTTTCTGGAATTCAAATGTCGGAAGATTATGAAGAATCAACATAAAATTTCCTTGGAACGTCTTAAGAAAATGGCGATTTTCTTGTGAAGTTTGCGTGCCAAGTCGGACGAATTCTCTGTTTCAATTTAATCCCTTTTAACTTTTTTATCCGTGACGCAACAGCACCTGCTAGGGGCCAAGGCCTCCTCATTGTCGAGGCTTCACGATCTCACTCAGACTCACCACACTCTGCAGGACTTCTCTGGACGAGTGATCGGCCCGTCACAGAGACCTCTACCCAACAATACACAACAATCCCAAAAGACAGATATCCATTCCCGCCCACCGGGATTCGAACCCACAATACTAGCAAGCTAGCGGCTGCAGACTCACGCCTTAGATCGCGCTGCCACCGGGATCTTTTTTTTTTTTTACTTATTTCTACTCTTTCACTTTAAACTCTTCCCTTTACCGCACATAGCACCGCCACTGGCCTGCGAACCCGGAATTACCACGACGTTATCATAGATGGCTTTATAACTTGAGCATCAACTTTGGGCTGGCGAGGATTACTGAAGATTAATAGTGCCTTTTGGACGTGACATTGTGCATTGCGCTACAAATTTACCAAATTCCAGAGGATCGTAGTGGTCCTATCCTCTGGGAAGCAGGTTACCGCAATGAGTGTCTTACAGGATGTGACACGTTGCAACCTGAGAGACAGTATCACCGTTTGGAGAAACATGCCAGGCCGTCTTCATTCTTTTACTGTGAAGATGAAAGCAGAAGTTTTCTTCTTTACTTCATTAACTACCAACCAGACAACAAGACATCGCATTCCAAGAGACATAAGTCCACATTACTTCCGCGTGAAGAATTGAAACTTTGAAAACTTTGGTGCAGTGTTTTTTTTTTTCGATGCACATGAAAACCTTCAAATGTCCATTCGTGTCTTCTTACGTCTTTCTTCTATCTTTTTATCTCATAGATTACAATTAGAACTCTCTATTTTGTAAGGACCTTCTTACATCCTTTCAGCTATCTGAAAGTCTGTCTGTAGAGTTATTCATCTGCACTTCTCTCTTGATATATTAAAGCTCGCTTTGATGTGGCAGTGTATTATCAGCTAATTATCTGTTTGATTTAGTTTCCACAGTTCTAATGCTTCTCATATTTTGTTGCCTAGCTTCCTGATGCATGCTTGTCTTGCTGCTTGTTGACTCGTAAAATTCTGAGTAAATATTTTTGATACGTACTTTTACGGTAATATTATTCTCAGGAACAGCTTTGTTTATTCTGTCTTAATGTACACTAAACTAAAATATTTCTTAGTAATAACTAAGAAATAATTTATTGTAATGATCATTTTGTATAATAAATGCCGTGCCTTAGAAACGTATGAATGATAGGGACTAGGTAATCAAGTACGGTGTTGTCAAGTACGAAAGAGCGTCGTGTTACAACAGTTGTAGTGTACGATGAACGTAACGAATGTTTTTCTAATGTAACACAGAAGCAATAAGAATAAGGGGCCTACGCCGCAAAAACCCGGTGTTGATTGTGAGGGGGGGGGGGTGGCCTATTGTACTGCTCACACAATTGAATATAAAATGTAACTAACAGTTCTTTATTCTTAAATACATTTTCTGCTGCGATAAAGGTAGAATAGCTAAACTTGCTGTTTCATTCACATTTATGCCTGCTTTATTTCACGTATGTGTGTTGGGAGTATATAGGCAATTCATAGAATTTGTTTTAATTATTTATATTTTAATATTGAATACATTTATATTTGGTTAATAAATGTTTCTATTTTTTGTGTCTTTATTAATGACAGGAAACTTTCTCGGAAAAGAATATTTTTCAATATTTCAGTTTTAAAGACAACTCCACAATAAAATGCCTTGAAGTTTCTAAACAATGTGTTGTCACTTGATGTGGGTCTGCAAAGACACTGAATTAACTAGCGAACGAAAAAAGCGCTGTTTAAAACTGAATTAGAGAGGCCGTGAATCCTAAAGATGTATTCACTATGCGGAAATAGCTATTAGAAACGTGACCTGTTGCGAACACGTGTTTTTCACGTTCCCACATACAGAGGGTGTTCGTTTTTCCTGCTCGAACGGTAAGCGACGGCCCATCGCTCTGCCAGCTTTGCTTTGAAAGCTGCGTGTCGGAGAGGTTTAACAGTCGATGAAGGGAGCTATACAAGGATTGCAATGATAATAACCATTAGAAAGTCAAATAAAGACGCACTGCAGGGTCGGGCTGGCGCTGATCGGTCTAGTAGCAAAAAACACCCTCTACGTGGAAGTGTCAACTGAAGTCAGTACGGTCCTGAATGTACTTGCCGCTTATGCAGTTGTGAAGCGGAATTTTTTTTTTGAAACACAGGCGAATTTCTGAGAGTGTGCAACGAACTGCGGACAGTGCAATTATCTGTTCGGATATAACGAAAATCTGAATATAAGTAATAAAGAAATATTAACTGTATGAGGGACAACGTGTGACAGCACGGAAGACATGTTGGCCAGCTTGTCAAAATGTCGCATAGAAGACTGTTAATTGCCAATTTTATATATTTGTGTGTGTGTACCTGACAATAAACAGTACCTGCCATTGTAGGTTGCTGGGATAATTTAGTCCACATAGCGGCTTCTTACGGGCTGGATGGACCGGAGTTCCAACCCCCTTAGAAGCAGGATTTCCGGACCCAAACAAACCGGTCCCGAGTCCTTCCCAGCCTCCTGTAAAATGGGTACTGGCCCTTTCTCGGGATTAAGAAGGCTGGGGCTTGGCTCCTAGTACCTATCTTTTCCTAGCCCCAGGGTACAGTTTACCTCTTTCTCCTTATTGCCCCTGCTTGGCATGTAACCGGGCAGCCTTTACCCGTTTTATTGAAAACGTTCAAGTTTATTATTAGGGTGATCAGACCAAGGAGAATGAGATGGGCTGAGTCTGTGGCATGGACGAGGAAGGATATAAATAAATCCATAGAGGGTTTTGGTGAGGAAATCTGAAGGAAAGAGACTCTATGGAAGTCACAGATGTAATAGATGGAAGATTGATACTAAAACGAATGAAAAAAAAACAATGTAATATCGTGATTTGGATTCACTTGTCATGTGCAATGGATCAGTAGCGGGCTGTTGTACATATAATAATAAATCGTCTGTTTCCATAAAATGCTCTGAATTTATTGACTCTCTGAAGAACTGTTAACTTATTTAGAAGAACTCTGTTCCGTGGACCTGCCTAATGAATTTGTTAGCCGCCATTATGTATTGTAACTTCTTTGGGATAAAAGACAGTAGATCTTCAGCAAAAACAAAACATAATTTTTTCCACTCCAAGTAGCTGCATGTTTCATGTTGAATAATCCGTCATCTAAATAATACAAGATTTAATTTCAGGTAAAAGCTACAGCTACATGCCAAACAAATAGCATGCATATACAGTTGTGTCTGTTGTGGGATCCCACATCACACAATATTTAATCCGATACACACAGCTATTTGGAGTGGAAAAATACATGTGATTTGACCGAAGAAATTTCTTTTGTTGAGTGTAGAAACACAACGGGATGTTTTATATCAAGTTCATATGTAAAAGTTAGATTTATTTTCACATTCATTAGCTCCTTCTTGGAGCCAGAGGACATCAAGAGTAAAAGTCGGGCCATCCGTAACTTTAGTAAAGCAACAGGGCTCCCATAAATCGATATGGGGCACATACAGCCCGTCAACTAAGGCCTGGGTGCACCGTAAGGTTTCGAACCCAATCGCAAATCATTTAATCAATCACATTCATTAATTCATTTATGTATTCATTCGTTCATTCATCGAACCATTGATTCGTAGACTGTCCTTCGACAGGTTCTTAATCACTTCAAAAGCAATTTCTCCAAACAGTGCGGTCTAATGCTTCCCCTTTCAAGTTCCAGTATCTTCTAGTTTCCTTAAGGTCAACCGGTAGCTGCTTACATCTTCTTTCTCGTCTTTCCATCCCTTCTGTAGAACACATATGCACTACGTTTCACATACGTTTATACGAATATTAAAATGGCTTAAAAGTGATAATATCGCTGCTACACACATAGAGATTCTCATGTTAAACTTCTGTTATGTGCGTTTTGAAAAAAAATATGTCGGTGCGGAACAGTATTGCCTTTCTGTCCTTACACATATGCTGTGTGAAACTTAACTTATTTTGGACTCTTTGATAATCCCCATATTTCGGCTTCTTAAATGCCAATGAGATTGGGTGGTTGAATGGCGGGGGGGGGGGGGAAGGCCACATAAACTCTGTACCCCCTTTTTTTAAAGGGCTTAAACAGAGAAAAATGACAACTGGGGAAAATCAAAACCCGCCTTTAACACTACACCCTGTAATTATTTT
>Ga0123352_10008544_pt1 | contig 15942 bp, 13 predicted proteins | sample TergutLab28metaG_FD_89700 | JGI IMG/M metagenome (GOLD analysis project Ga0123352, IMG submission 89700) | Labiotermes labralis P1 segment gut microbial communities from Petit-Saut dam, French Guiana - Lab288 P1 | ecosystem: Host-associated > Arthropoda: Insects > Digestive system > Gut ... | reverse complement strand
TTTTTGTGTGTGTTTTTGTGTGTTTGTGTGTTTGTGTGTGTGTGTGGTGTTTTTTTTTGGTGTGTGTGTGGTGTGTGTGTTTGTGTGTGCGTGTGTGGTGTGTGGTGTGTGTGTGTGTGATGTGTGTGTGTGGTGTGTGCGTGTGTGGTGTGTGGTGTGTGTATGTGTGTGGTGTGTGTGCGTGTGTTGTGTGTGTGTGTCTGTGTGTGTGTGGTAATAAAATGTAACTAAATCCTGTGACAGTCACACGGAACACGTAGGCTACGCATGCTACATAGCTACATAGCGATATAGCTACACAGTGCAGGAACAAAAGGCAGCCATTTCCTTAACTTCAGCTATCCCGCTGTTTGTGGTGTGTGTGTGTGTGTGTGTGGTGTATGTGTGTGGTGTGTGTGTGTGTGTGTGGTGGGTGAGTGGTGTGTGCGTGTGTGGTGTGTGTATGGTGTTTGTGTGTGGTGTGTGTGTATTTGTGTGTGTGTGGTGTGTGTGAGATGTGTTTGTGTTTGGTGTGTGTGTGTTTGCGTGTGTGTGTGTGTGTGGTGTGTGAGGTGTGTTTGTGTGTGTGGTGTGTGTGTGTGATGTGTGTGGTGTGTGTGTGTGTGTGTGTATGTGGTGTGTGAATGTGGTGTGTGTGTGTGGTAAAGAAATGTAACTAAATCCTGTGACAGTCACACGGAACACGTAGGCTACGTATGCTACATAGCTACATAGCGATATAGCTACACAGTGCAGGAACAAAAGGCAGCCATTTCCTTAACTTCAGCTATCCCGCTGTTTAATGAATCTTAAAACCAACTACGGAATCCTTCGAACACGACGCGTCTTTCTTTCCTGTGGCGCTGTGGCCCCAACGCGGGTCAGGTTCTCCTCATTCTTGAGGTTTTCAGATCACACTCAGACACACCACACTCGGATGGACTCCTCTGGACGAGTGATGAGACACACTACACTCACAGCAGAGAGAAATCCATGGCCTCGCCGGGATACGAACCCACATTCTCAGCAGGCAAGCGACCGCAACCCCACGCCGCAGACCGTCCTGTGTCCTGCCGGTAGACAGCCCACCTACATGTACACAATCCAGCTTGCAATGAACCGTCATCGGTGTTTGTGTAAGCAGATAAAATGTTAAACTTTCAAATTCTGATTAATAGACAAACCTGAGAATTCAATCCCATTACAAAATTCTTAATGTGTTGAATATAAACAGTCGCAAGCACGAAATATATATATGATACTGCGAAATTATCATTGTTGGGGCTCGAAGCAGAATTTTCTAATTCTATAGCGGAAGGCTGGCCAACTTCAAACCACAGGAAGGCCACATAATTCGTAGCGGCTAGCCGATGGCCGTCCTAATATAAACATAAATCGAACAGAAGGGATTTATGTTCTGTAGACCAATCACATTGTACTTTTTATGCTGTATTTTTTAAACTATTCTGGTGGCCGTGGGCAGCAGTGGTTGAGGCACTGAGCTACAAATCGGAATGTCGCGGGTTCGATTCCAGAAGTTGTTATTAGATTTTCTCATTGACGTAATCCTTCCGACCGCACTATGGCCTTGGGGTCGACTCAGCCCCTAGCAGGAATGAGTAAAGGAATAGGTAAAGTTGGCCGGTGCGTGGGTCTGACAAACTTGCAACATTCATGTGCCGATTGTCTTGCATTCTTGGAGCCTCTACCACCTGGAAACCTCTGGCCCTGTCCAGGGTTTGCTTTATCTATAGCGTTTACCGTCATAATATATTTGTTGATGTACATTTAAATATTTTCCTTTCGTCTAAAAGTGAATGCCATTTTTTTATTCTGAGTATCCGAAGTTGCTGTGAAATATAAACGAAATGCCTGAGGTTTTGTTATATTGGATTATTTTTATAAATGAAGGATGTCAGGAATTAATGATGATTGGCAGTTGGAAGAGAATCCGTTCATGGCAGCAGCTGCACTGTTGCTGTCACGTGTCTACAGGCAGTATAAACTGTACTGGGGCGTACCATTTTACAGATGCCGGTTTGATGTTAGTGTGTCAGTCGGAATGTACAGAACATGACAATGACAGACGAATGTGTCAATTCATAATTCACAGTACTTCACATTCCGAGCAATGTAACTTTTCCGCTCTATATCGTCTTCCAATTAAGCGAGGTACATGATAATTTCCATGTGTTACTCTGCGATAATTCGTTACAAATTTTATGATTTTGGATGCAATTGGTCAATAATTAAAGGAACTCTACTGGAAGAGCAACGAACCATTTCTGCTGTAAATCGGATTCCGTTGGAGTGATTTTATTAAAAATTCATACTCCGCCATCTTCACCGCACATAAGTCCTGTCTGTCGCCAGCCGTGCGCACAGCTGTTCTTAAGGAAAGGAAATATAATGAATTAAAGTTAAATCTATGGCTTGGCTCTGAACTCGATAAGCAAATCCATGTAAAAGTCTTATAGATGTGGTGCATATATATATTTGTGTGGACAGACTGCTGAATGTGAAGTGAAGTGAGTATTTCAGTCCGAAATTTGTATTTGTTTACCAAAATACACGGCGTCATATCTCAGATAACAGGCATTTGCAGACGCTTAAACATATGTATACTTGAAAATTATTAAATTGTCTACATCACAGTGTTATGGATACATGGACTGACTGCAATGTTGTACAGGGAAGGGGGGAAATGGCGGTTATGCCTGCAGTTACAGCAAATCTGTTACATTATAGTGCTTTGGATACATGGACTGACTGCAATGTTGTTAATACAGGGTAGATGGGAAATGGCGGTTCTGCCTGCAGTTACTGCAGTTCTGTTACATCACATTGCTTTGGATACATGGACTGACTGCAATGTTGTTAGGACAGGGTAGAGGGGAAATGGCGGTTCTGCCTGCAGTTACTGCAGTACTGGTACATCCTTCAATAACGATCTAAGCAGTACGCTATATCACAATGCCGTCCAGTATTTTCCCACTGATTCAGCAATAACAAAACACATTCATCTCCCTTAACCCAGTAACTGAAGGCTTGTGGATTATCCAGTAAAGCAGAAAACTGGCCATAATTACGAAGTGTAATATCAGGACTTGATAACAGGACATAAGGACAGGCATGGTGCAATTGATAAGTTGCTTGTGGTTATGTGATCACAGCTGGTTAATTAATGTGGGCCGACCGCATGGCGTTCAGCTGAACGTGAAGAGAAATTTTCATAGAGCGACTGACTACTACAAGAATGAATGGGAGTAAAATTGTCATGATTCATTAGCCTTTATCACACTCTCTCACCGTATGCGGCACGGCCACATAAATCCGCCAGTCAGTAATGTACCGTATGCAGTGCGGTACTGCCGTTTAAATGTGCCGTAAACTCATACAGTGGCACAGAATTGAAGCTCCACTTGTTAACTGCAGAGTAGATTATTTTTTTAGTCAGATTCACGCTCCAACCACTTTCCCCATCAAGGTCCTATATATCTATTGAATGGGAGTGGCATGCTGAGAAGCCTCGGATGTTTCTTGTTTGCTATGCAACAGTAAGCATTTCACTCACTTCACAATACGCCTAACCGTTATCAGCAGTTTGTACTGACAGATAAACATTACTTGGAACGAAGCCTCATTCATTCTGTCAAGCGTTGCGCAGGGACGTCCAGTGAAGTTGTGTGTTTTGTAGCAACATTTTCTTGCTGTGTACCCCGCTGCGCTACGCAATATCGTCTACTGATAAATATGACACTCGGGTTCTTTATCCTAGCCAAAGAGAGTCGCTCTGTGGACGGACGCAGGATATATTGCAATTAAAACGGACTAAGTACCAACTCTCTGTATATGATAAAATGCCAATAGTACGTATAGCTTTTTCATGCCTGCCGTACATTTCAGTTCAGATGGTGCAATGTTACAGAAGGTTTGCAAGCAAGACGATAAACAGGCTACATACTATCGCCACACAAATACATACATGTAATTACCGGCCGCACTGTGATATGTTTGTACCAACACTTACGCTGATATTGAGATACCCCGTTGTTGAACTGCACACAAGGTTATAATTTCAGCTAAAGTCGGAATTGTACAAATAAACAGACTGCTCTGAAAAACGTCTAGCCTTATAGAGGTGCAATATATGGCGTTTATATATGTGAGCAGCTGTCACACTGCTGGTGATGGATACTAAGAGACATTACCACGGCCAGCTGGACAGAATTGTGTTCCAGTTTTCACTCATATACATGTTTGTCTGCGCTCTTTTGTTCTTTGGCTGTTCGAAGTGAAGGGAAGAAATAAATGCTGTAAATGCTATTGCTAAATTAATTTCAGTTAAAATCGGAAGGTGTGTGAAGTTTGGTACATTCTTTAAAAATCCGCTGCACTGTGCAATTGCAGCACTGACTGTTGAATGACAGTGCTTATACGGTGCGTTAAGTGCGTGCAATTGTTATCTTGATATTTTGCACGAATGTATTTAAGATGTGTTTTTGTTTCCTTCTGAAATACCAAAACTACAACAACCTTCTCAAATCTACATTACCAATACAGTGGTGTATATTACCGCTATATTTAACGGATAGAATTATCAACTGCTGAATTGGCATGCTACTAGACGAGAAAGGAATGCATAAATAAGTTATCATAGAGGCGTCTTCGCGTAACCATTGCTGGCGTGAAAAAGAAATAATAACTTCTTAATCTGACAGTGTGTGTCTGTAGCCTTATGTATCCAGCATGTAAACCCTATCTTTATGTGTCGTATTATATGGCAGTCAGCGGGCTGTTGTACTGCACTGCCTTTTGGCACAGTGTCTTATAAACGGCACGGATTTCGGAGAAGATTTATTGAATATAAAATCGTGTTCCGAATTTCTCCACAAGTTTTGTCCGAAAATTTCTCTTTCTGAGAAGAATTTGGTGAGATATTATCATAAGAGTGAACATACTTTCATACAAATAATTCTTTTTCTTCTCAGAATTCATTCATACGTGAATTTGTACAAAGATTTTCGAAGTCTTGAAATATAAAACTTTATGAAAATTCGTCTGGTGTGAGCCGAGTTCTGCCAAGCGGACAGAGGGACAGACGGACGGACGGACGGACGGTAGGACAGACACACCTAACGAAGCAAATAGTCGTTCTTCGTTATCTTTCAAATGTCTCTAAACATAAAAAAAAACGAACAGATATGCAGCAACACGTGGTCACAATCTATAGGCCTAACGTTCACTTGCAGACAGGTTTGGGGTTTCAAACTGCTAGTCAGAAGTAGCAGGCCGTATTGTGCTGAAATGAATGCAGTTACATGAAACGCATTTCCAATTGCATGAATAACGAAACACAAACCACGAACTCAGTGGCTGTGTTCGACGGACATAGCTGTTGTTTTGTTACATTCAGGATAAATTAAGTCTCAGTCCAAAAATGGATATAGAGAAATTGTTTATGTAGTTCCCTTTCAAAATTGAAAATTGTGTTCAACATTTTCTATCTAATGTGCGTTTAACTATATATATAATGACAATGGTGTATATAAGACTAGGTTTTATACGTCTTAAGCGGAAGTCTGAGTAGCCGTTAGATGTAAAATTTAGCCACTACAATTTGAAAGTCTTTCCACTAAATCTAGAGATCGTTTTAAAACCCATGTTCTGTAAATATTAAATTGTATTGCATAATTGGAGATAACTTAAAGGATGTGAGTATAAAAACATGTAAATAAATCAAATTATATTTACCCACTAAAACACACTCACGAGACAGGAAATACACGTATAGGATAACACAGAGCGGTGTTGGCTTAATCATTGTTGTGATGGAACAAGACTAATTATTACATTGTCACAGTGTGTGTTTGTAGCTTCACTTACCCTGTCTGCAAAGCGCATGCGCCTTATCATATTGTCATCCGTGTTTTGTCCGGCTGTAACACTATTTCCATTTTACTTCGTACAACCGCTCGGTTTTGCTCTTTAACATCTCTAATTCTAAGAAGAACTCAGCACGAATTATCATAAATGTACATACGTCATCATGCAAAAGAACCGTAATTATTGTCAGATTTCAAAGAAAATTGAATTTTATCGAAAGATATCGGAAATTATTAAAATCCCAAGTTTCATGAAAATCCATCTGGATGGAGCCAGTAGGTCCATGCTGATACACAGCAACAGGTACAGGTGGACGAACTGAGGCCTAACGAAACTTGTGGTCGTTGTTTTCAAAATGGCGGTGCGTCTAAAGCTATTGATGAAGAAACGAATAGGAATGTATTGGGCAGTGGGAAGCTACGTTAGTGTGTAACTAGTGCAGATTATTGGCGATAGACACATATCGGATGAATTCACAGACACAAGCAAACCGTGGATTAAATTAATATAGAAGATATCTCTAAAATCGCTTTCAAACGAAATTAAATAATTTAAATTTTCCTTTGTGTCCATCTCGAAACCAATTGCTCACATAGCTATCGGTATTCTTAGGTTATTTGTGTATTATTCCAGCATCACATTATCCTTAGTCCACTGGCAAAATCTTACGACCGTAATACGAGAAACAAAGTGAATATTGACAACAAAAATACGCAAACGTTTATGTCTAAAACTATGTATAATGCAACGAAGTAAATTTTCGCATGTCTTCCATTTTTTATTACGGTTGCTGCGGTACGGATATTAGGGGCAGAGACATGTTAATGGGAATGTTTTTGAATATGAACAGTATTTACAGGCAACACTTAGGAGATCACCTCAATTCGGATCCACGGATCATGCTCTGGTGTAACTTACAGCACTCGATTTCTATGTAGGTTTAAATGGCCTGTAGAGTGAGCTGACTGGAATGTTCCCTGGGAATTTAAATGTTTGATAACCTGAGGAGTAATAAAGGTATATCAGTACAGTAAGTTCAGTTTAATCCAGTATACCACGTCGGACAATATTATGTATATTACCGTTTATTTTAAAAAATTTTTTTAGGCAGTAAAAATATATTCTTCATATCTGTGCGTTGTCATGCTCTGTTGTACATCTGTTATTGCTCTGCTGGTGTCGGAGATTCAACAGGTACCACCAGCAATATTTGGACAGTAGTGACGGGAGGCCAAACCCTCTTCTGACACAACGAAAGTTATCTAGGAAGTGTGTCATCCCCGTTGTGTGTGTGAAACTAGGAGATATAGCTAGCCCTTAAGTTCCATAGAAAACCTGATGATGGCCAACACAGGCCGAAACATGTAGTGGTTTTCCATCACATTCATTAAATTACACCTCAGTGATTAAGTAGTGTTTGACTACATACCTTCTCCTACAACGAAAGTTGTCAGCCCTACACATCGGCCGCCTTTAACCCACAGGAAATATTCCTGTTACTCATTTCTGTTAGACACTGTGTCACCCCAGAGATATACTGTAGACGGAAGGATTATTACAATGAAAAATTCCAATGCCACCATCGGGAATAGAACCCACGAACTTTCGGTTTCTAACGCAGTGCCTCAACAACAGCGCCAACGTGTGCCACACTTTCATGACAAATTCGGAGATTATTTTACACAGGCAGACAAATTCTGCTTTTTCGGGTCATACTGTTCAATGGATAACGGCGATAAAGCGGCCGAAGCGTGGAAATGGAAAACCAACAACGATCCAGCACCAACAGAAAGTACATCGTGATACAACACCAAATTGTGTGTGTGGGTTAGTTGTGTGCAGGACATTTGAACATTCACATGCTGTTAATATGAAAGATATCAGATTTGGCAATACACTAAATATAGTCAGCAATTTGTGTGTGACATGCTTGTCTACAAGAGATATCGAATGGTGTAACGTCGTTGATTTGCCATGCGCCTGTCCTACTTATCAAACTGATAAACAGTACACAGTAAATGCAACTTCATGATAAAATATATATCGGACTGAAGGCTTCTGTAACTGTTAGAGAGCATCAGGTGATTCAGTTGAACTGCAATGTTTATCAAAATTACACAAATGTAGGCTTAAATAAATTTAAATATAAGCTTCTATACAAAACACACACAAAGCCCACAATATTTTAATCCCATCTGTCACCAGTAACTCTCGGTAACACGTTAACATTAATTTCACTCTGCTGCAGCCCTAATTACATTCGCTCTGCAATCTGCTGCTGCCCTAATTACATTCACTCTGCAGTCTGCTGCAGCCCTAATTACATTCACTCTGCAATCTGCTGCAGCCCTAATTAAATTCACTCTGCAATCTGCTGCAGCCCTAATTACATTCACTCTGCAGTCTGCTGCAGCCCTAATTACATTCACTCTGCAATCTGCTGCAGCCCTAATTACATTCACTCTGCAATCTGCTGCAACCCTAATTACATTCACTCTGCAATCTGCTGCAGCCCTAATTACATTCACTCTGCAATCTGCTGCAGCCCTAATTACATTCACTCTGCAAACTCCCTTAAAAATGTCGATCGCCACATTCCCAATCTTACACAACTAAACTTCCTAAATTTACGAAGGCCTGGCGATTGACTTTTTCAAAGCCAGCTGCATCCAATAAACACAAAGTGGTTCTCATATATGCACTTTAATATCATCCTCCAAACATTGCTCCATCTTCTTTCCTTAGACATATTCTAAGATAAATACTGCAGCAGTGCAACCACAGTTCGAACCCAAGGACTGACATACAGCGGTGAAAATCAGAATTATTTCTACTGATCTGTGAAAATGTAAAGGTAAAGGTAAAGTAAACCCATTACTGGACTGGACAGGCCCTGAGTTTTCCGGGAGGCTGAGGCTCCCAGATTTAAAAAATCGCCACGTGAAGTTGATAATTTTTCAGCCGTAGGCACCGGCCGCTACTCCCACCCCTCACACACACACAATATTCCTGGTACTCATTTCTGTTAGAGGCTGATTCGACCCGAGATAACATAGTTCGGCCGGAAGGAATATGACAATGAAAAATTCAAATGACACCATCGGGAATCGAACCCGCGAACTTCCGGCTTGAAGCGCAGTGCCTCAACCAACTGCACCACCCCGCGCCCCCTATTTTTGTAAGAATGAAATTTTAAGTTTTAACAAGAGCTGAGTTTGGACATTTCATATTCTATAATTATGCAATTCTGACCACAGTCTTTGTTCCACCACAAAAGGCACCAACTGTCAACTGTCACCTTAAACTGCTAGTGTGAAGGTCCAACAGCTCTCTGCAGACAGTCACAATTAAAAGCAGTGATAACGGTAACGGGCTGGATCAGAGGTCAGGTGCTTTTCCACTTAACGGTATTCATTTGTGTGGTGTGTCGGCAGGCTGTGCAGTTCTGTAATATAATTCATATACTGCTCACTGTTTTGTCCTTTGTGTTTAAATATGGATTTTGTCATTCCTCAGAGAAACCCACTTTTTCTACTATACAGAATGAACTGCTTTACTCATGTTACAGTACAATGCCTGCATCCTGCATGGGGGTAAGAGGCAGAAACAACATGAATATGCTCTAGCAAGCCTAAAGTCGGGCACAGAAGACATTCTGGTGGCCACCAACATAGCTGGTCGAGGTATAGATATCAAGCACGTGTCCATGGTTATCAACTATGACATGGCTAAGAGCACAGAAGGTAATGTGAAATGCTTATTTACCTTCCAAATTAGGTGCATTCATGTCTTTTCACAGCAGGTATTGAAATTGCTGCCATGTGTGTGTGTATACACATGCAAGAACATAAGAACTGATGAATGGATTATCTTTAAATTTAATGCTGGATACTTTTACAAAAAAAAAAAAAGTCAGACCAGTTAAGTTTTGGTTAAAATGAGACAAAAATTATGCATATTTTATGTGAAGACCTATATGTATTTCTGCATGTATCTCCAGCATGCATAGGCTTACCAATTATCCTATGTGAAAGAAGTCTTCAAGAGGTCTGTTTTGTTCTTTAAACATATTGCTGTATTCAAATATGATTTTGAAAAAACTTTTGAAAAAGCCACTAAGGCCTTATGTAGCCTGAATGTATATAGTGTGTTTCTTTAAGTATGTGTAATAAGAATTAAGAATGAAGCTTTAAGAGTTATTGTTTATACATTCAGTATGTATTACAGTTTTGACGTCACACCAATGAAATAAGTGAAAATTGCTTGTGAAATTAATGTTTACTATAAGGTAAGGGTTTATCGTAGTCTCCATTTACCACATAACTGAATCAGTCACAAGCTTCTCTATGATGATCCTCATTACAGCATTTAAAATGTCTGCATTCCATACCAATTCTGCATACTTCACTCTTTGGGACAGACTCCAGGAATTTATCATATTATTCTGACAGATTTTCAAGTGTAATGCAGTTGGCAGTTGTATTTGCATGATTCTATGCTAAATTCATGGCCTGAAGACCAGTTACATAGATGAACAGGAAAATCAAGAAACCTCAAAGGAAATTCCAGGATAATACCTCAAAATATTCATGGCTATTGCTTTTCCAGCTCATGATTAAGAATTATTGTGCCATTTGACACTGTGTAACAAAAGGAGTTGCAAAGTAATCATTAAATAGAGCAGTGATACGAAAATGTTGTGCTGACCATGTTTGGAACCTGATACATTGCACTGAGTACGGTCCTGTGTTGGTCTCATTCACAATATAATGTGTTCACTTTCAGAATATACTCATCATATTGGACGAACAGGCTGTGCAGGGAAGCATGGCAAGGCAATATCATTCTGCACCAAGGATGATTCTGGACTGTTCTATGACTTGAAGCACATGATCCTCTCCAGTTCTGTGTCAACATGTCCACCAGAACAACTCAATCATCCAGATGCTCAACACAAGCCAGGAAATGAAGTAACAAATTTGCAGATGTGAGATCATAGTCAACATATTGTGTGTGAAACATTATTCAGTTATAAAATTGCAGAATGATTACATCAAAAACCTTTCATTTGAGGGACAAAATTTGAGGTGGTGGTGAGTGAGATGTTGGTGTTTTAGATTATGACATTCCATGGTCTTGATAGGCAATTAAAAAAAATGCTTCCATCAGGCTCAGTGATGCAACCAGTCAGGTCCATAGTGCATACAAATGGTTCAAATGTCCTTCGGTCCAGTCTCCAATTACAGGATCCACAAAATAGGGTCAAAAATATACAACACAAAACTCTACTTGCATACAAAGTGTCTAGAATCACACACAAACTATATTTTCTTGGAATAGTGAAATAATTTTTACCATTCACTTCAGTATTTGTTATTGTTCCAGCTTTGTAAAAACAATGATTAAAATACACAAGATGTTGCCTATTAATTTAAACCGTGTAATTAAAGGAAAGACTGAGAATGAAGATTCAGTCATTGAAAATCTGTTACCACAATACTTGCGCATCATTCTAACAGCCATGGCTTTACATTTATTGGCAAGAGTATGGAATAAATTTAATATCATCATGTGTTTTCTACTGGGTATGCAGCAGGAAACAGGAAAGTTGCCTTTTCATATGTATATGATACTGAAGATTACTCTGTTCTTGGATATGACACCATATGGTCAGGTATGAATTGATTGAAGATGTTCATAAATATCTATCGGACTACACAGCATGCAGAGCCCAGAAGATAACTGCCTTGAGCAACTTCCATGTGGACCTCAAACCTCACATTATACTAGATATCTACATATTTCTGAGACACAGAGAATGCAGTCATTCATGTAGAGGATAAATACTGATATTTAGTGAGACAGGACCATTCCCATACGCAGTACCTTACCTCTTCTCATACACCATATTATCAAACGTCTTTGGGTGGATGCGGCAGCTCTCCTTGAGTTCGTACAGACTGAGTTTGAATTCAAGTCGCTCATGAACAGTGTGTGTCAGTTGCTAGTCCTGGCAGACCAAGGTACACATGTGGTCCCATCTCATGAACCTTCTCAAATAACATTTGGAAGAAGCTAAATAAATATTGCTCATAAATTAATCTCGAACAAAGCATTAATGACACTGCTGAATCCACATTAAGTTGTGTCCTTTTTATGGGTAAGAGGGCTTGCCTCTTGTTATGGAATGCATATGTGAATGTACTGGGTAAACAGTTGTGTACAGTTGACAAGGGGCGGTTTTGTGGCTGTGGCGTTGAGTTAGAGGTGCGTCAGCATTGACGGGTCTACTGTCTGGTACTGGGAGAGGGTGAAATAACTACTACAAAAATTCAGAATACCAAGTATTGTTATACAGGGCCTCCGACTTGGACAGGAAGTGTGTGGGTGTTGGCCGGCATCATGTGGCTGAAGACAGGATGTGATGGTATGCTACTGTGAAATCAGTAATGAACTTCCGGGTTGTATGGAGGCTAGGGTGTTTCTTGACCAGCTGAGTGACTATTAGCATGCCAGGAAGGTTTTGTGTGTCCTATGGAACAACTCACAATAAATATCTGGTGACAGTAGAGTTCACAGGAATGTTCACAACCTGTTAAGTAATTTGTGTGGTTTGCTTCATAACACTGTCAGTGTCTTAGACTGTATAGCGTCAGTGGTGAATAAATATATATATGTAATATTGATGTAATGAAAAATGTGGGTAAAGCCAATGGAAATAGATGAAAACATGCTCCAAAGAGATTGGCAGATGAACTACCCTGGGACTGAACCTGTGCCTCCACGGTAAGCAGCCTGAGCTATGGCTGGGACTTGCACGTGTCATTAAGTTCTGGATTTCAGCATTTTTTTTTAGGTATTTTCAGGCTTATGTATGATTCATGTCGGCTAATAATGCTTGAGGAAACTGACATGATGTTTTGTTACTGTATTTTTGCAGAAAATTATCAGTAGGCTGTATTTATAAGAGAAAGTGTGGGTAACTGTACTTCTGCTTTAGTGTGGCAAATGTAGGCATGGGTATGGTACACTGTTAGTGGATGTGTTCTAAACTGGTTGTCTTATTTATTGTCAATTAGGAAAGGCATCAGTTTCTGACAGTTTTATTATGGGGTGTTACAGCTGGGAGTGGGTGTACAATATTGTGGCCTTACTGAATCGGCCTTTCTCCATCCTCCCTCATGACTCCAGTCTTCATCATCAGAACTTGAATCTGAACTAAGATCTATGCTGAAGTAGCACTCTACAGATCCATATTTTGTGAAGTAGTGTACCACTGCACAATAAAACACTGTTATAATGTTGTACCATGTCAAACTGAAACACATTACCATCATAGCACATTACTGTACCACTACCAACCGAAACACACTATTGTAGAAGAGCAGTGTACCACTGCACATTAAAACACATTATTATTGTTATGGTAAAATTGTGGGCCAGTGCAAAGTACAGCATATGCACCTGCATAAGCAGGTGATTAACACATGCAATTTGAATTCAGGATATATGGTCTGATCTTGAAAGCTTCCTCGGGGTCTGATGTGTGTTTTCCCAGCACCTCCAACAAAATACTGAGTGACACTGTGCTTGCTAACTCCCACATCCCTACACTGCATCCTGCTGTCACAGAATTTTAAAATAACCAACACTATCAAAACATTGGTAAGTTAGTTTAGAGCAATACATTTTTTTTTTAGACCTGTGGTTAAAATCTGTTGTATATTTCTGTAGGCATTTAATTGATTCAGATTGTCATTAAATGCAGCACCCAAGGAAGTGCTGGAACACTCACCTGAAAATTCAACTATCCACATTGTTGGAGGAAAATTAAATAGTTTATGAGTATAGAATTATGAAATCTGCAGAATCACTCTATTATGAATGAACATGACAATAAACCTCTTTGAATGCAATGAACACATATTAGAGATATCATGTCTGTCGGTCCATCTGTTAGCGTATTCAATCCGAAGAACATCCCAACTGAAATTGGTGGTGTATGGTATGAGCAACCTACACTCAAAATCTCAAGCAAATTCTGTTTTGAGCCACCTTGATCCAATGAAACATTCATTACATGAATTTCTATTTAAACTTCATCATATTTCTTGTTAGTTGCTCATTATGCTTACATAATATTGGCATGTAGCATTAAAAAACTAAACCATTCTTTGATGAAGGAGATTTTTTGGTAAAACTAATAGTAAATTCATATTATAAGGAAATATCACAACTTTTGTGGTTCATGACAGTGTTCACAAGGGCCTGCTGTATGTTCTTACACTGTGCTGGATGACTGTGTTTTATTGTATTATTCTACGATGACCAAAGATCCATTTTCGTATGATTTTATCCAAGCTGAGGTGTTCCATTTGGTTTTTCTGAATAAAATAAGTCTTCTTCAACTTTCCTATCCATATTGTTTTATCCTCCCTTAACTATGAGAGACCAAGTTCCATTCCCATTCCAAAAAACACATAAAATTTCAGTTTTTTATGTATTTATGTTCTTAGAAACGAGCTGAGAAGACAAAAGATTTTGAGCTGTAAAATATCTAACTAGGATCTTGTATTGGAAAACCTCCCTCTGACAGGCTACCGTTAGTGGCTTTCAGATGTCTCACACTAGGTTCCTTAAATACAGTTTGCTTACCTGAATTATGGTTGCAAATATGAAAGCAAATGACAAGGGGAAAAAAATCTAGGGCTGTGGGGTAGGGTACTTTTGTTATATCGGTATGAGCTTCAAGACCCAGGAATTGTTAGAATAGTAGTTATGCCTGCAACAGAGAACACTTTCAAACAACAATTACAGTAGTGACTGTGGTTTCTGAACTGAAGCCTGGAGAGGACTGATCTACAACAAAGGGTAGCATGTTGATGAAGTCGGGGCCTATACAAAGTCTGCATTCTCGTCTGGCAGCACATTAGGCTTGTGTAACTACCAGTAGAGCCAACAATTATTGAGCCACTATCTGGAGTAGAGGCATGCATGCACTTATTTGTCCGAGTTCAGGAAATAATTAACAGTTTGTCACACATTCGTGAGTGCCTGAAGCCAGTAGCCAACCTAACAGTTCACTACACTTTAAGTAATGTCTGAGTTGCATGCTTCTCTCTATATGATCTACATTGCTACGGTTATTGACACATTTTGTCACTTTGGTTAGTTTGGCGACTACTAAACTCGACGATAATTTATCCGGCTGTCACGTACCTGCATACAGAAGAAGTTTTACTTTGTGAATTTGTAAGAAACTGAATATTAAGATATTACGACGTTCCTATAATTATTTGCTGCTTTCTGCTGTTGCAAGGTAAGCTTTGTAGACTGTGTTTTGAAAACACTTGTGTATTTCTTTTCCAAATTTAAGGCGAGTACATTCAGAAACTATTTAAAGCGTTATAATTACATTCTGAATTAGTGTTTTCAAATTGATATAGAGAGGCAAGTTAACTATTTTGAACAACTAACCAAATTATACGCATCTATTCCAGCGGTGACGCATCTTGTGATAGATGTCTCAAACTCTCCATATGGCCACAAATTGTCAGCCTATATATTATTAAGGTCTCAAATGACACCCTTGTGATACGCATCGCAACGGAGCGAACAGGGTAGCAGTGCAATTACAGAAAGGATATGTTTACTGGTAGGGCCAAGCTGATCCGGATAACCAGCGTCCGTATAACTGGAGTTCTACTCTAGTTCTACGCTAGAAGCGGTACCAGTCTAAATCTTGGTATCATTATCTGGTTGTGTTTGTCAGATCTATATGTATTACAAGGTCCTAGTGACAAGGCACGAGGAGCTAAATGATCTGTACTCCTCACCCAATATTGTGCGGGTGATAAAATCGAGAAGAATGAGATGGGCTGGGCATGTGGCGCGTATGGGGGAGGAGAGGAGGTGTATAGGGTCTTGATGGGGAAATCGGAGGGAAAGAGACCACTGGGGAGGCCTAGGCGTAGATGGGTGGATAATATTAGGATGGATCTCCAGGAGGTGGGATGTGGGTATATGGACTGAATTAGGCTGGCCCAGGATAGAGACAGTTGGCGGACGCTTGTGAGT
>Ga0123352_10008543_pt1 | contig 15943 bp, 8 predicted proteins | sample TergutLab28metaG_FD_89700 | JGI IMG/M metagenome (GOLD analysis project Ga0123352, IMG submission 89700) | Labiotermes labralis P1 segment gut microbial communities from Petit-Saut dam, French Guiana - Lab288 P1 | ecosystem: Host-associated > Arthropoda: Insects > Digestive system > Gut ... | reverse complement strand
TGACAGACTGAAACATGTAGGAGTTGTAGGAAGTATTTTAACCAAGTGACGTGGTTTAATGTGTAAATAAGATTTTAGAATTATACATTTGTGCAATTAGTTGGTTATATTTTAATAAAATTGTATTATTGCACGGTAAAAACATGAAAATAATCACTCTACATGTTTCGGGTGTCCACCGCACCCATCATCAGGAGTACTAAAAACTGTAACCGCAGCCAACGTGGCCAGGTCGGGTCCGACCTAGCCATGTTCAAAGGGAAGTAGCTGTACCGATATTATGGCCCGTACCGGAGGCTGCGGTTACTGTTTTTAGTACTCCTGATGATGGGTGCTGTGACACCCGAAACATGTAGAGTGATTTTGCAGTAAAATAAATCAGACTGCATACTGTTGCGTCTCGTTGGGATTTTATTACTATATTCCGCCTAGTTTTATATGCTATATTTCAGTCATGATATTTATTTTAAACTTTTGTATCTTAAAGATCATGATCAGGGAAAATATCCACTATGGCCAAAAGCGAAACAAAAGAAGAGAGATACCGATCACCGAACTTAGCATGCAAACAGCAGAAGGACCACTGATCCTGCTGCACACAAAAAGCAGCAGTAAAACAAAACATTGAACCAAGACCCACTACAGAAGAGAAGACACGGCATTTATACGCAAATGTTCAGAAAGTGCCGATACATGCATGACTAATAAAAACCACAAAAGAGAGAGAGAGAGTTATTAACAAAACTGAAGAAATCTAATTAGAATACACTTGTCGGATGCCAAAATAAAACTAAAATTAAAACAATCATGTTTTATCCTTATAATAAAAACCAAACTGATGCACTATTTATCCTCAGTTTATTTCGTCAATCAACCTCTGCATGTTTCGGGCATGTTTGTAGCCCATCATCAGGAGGTACACTGTATATATATATATATATATATATATACAACTGGTCTGTTGGCTGGGATGGGGTCCCGCCCAACACACAGTCAACTACAAAGCACAACATGCCCCAACTGTTGTATATATATATATACAGTATACCACCTGATGATGGGTTACAAATATGCCCGAAACATGTATAGGTTGACGGACGAAATAAACTGAGGATAAACAGTGCATCAAGTTAGTTTTCATTATACTGATGTATCGAGATGCACGGTCAACAAAACGTCAAAATAAAAAATCGTGTTACAGTACAAAATATTAAACTCTGTTTTACAGGGAAATTGTAGGTAAGAAAAGCCACTAATTACACCCTTCAAGGCGTCAGTTACACTATTTATCACTTTTAATATAAGTTCTCATTTTAAGATACGTTGTTATTTTCATATAGAATTACCCACGTCATCAGTTAACTGTGAGTATTGTGTAAAATTTACACCCAAAAAAACTTTAGTTTTTCCACTGTTGATGTCAGTGAATGTTCTCCCTGACGACCGAAACAAGTAGCAGAAAAAAGACATAATAAATAAATACAGCATACAAAAACAGATTTTGTTAAAAGTGAAACTTAAAACTCTGCACGAAGGTAGAATGTATATATTTTACGTTGTTCATTTCCGTACACTGATATCACTATTTCATTTTAAAAAATCGAGTAATGCACTTCAATACTAACACCACTTTACTAGCACTGTATTACTGCGACATGTTTCAGCCCTCAAAGAGCCAACTTCAGGGAGCACAACTGATACAGTTCCACAGCACGATCAATAAAATATGTAGAAGATGCAAAATTCAATTTAATAAGCAGCGTGTATTATCTTACGTAAAAATTGTTTAAAGTCAATTACAAACTTCGACAGTCGGAATCGGTATGAGTGAAAAATTACTGACAGAAATGGATCAAGTAATCATTTACGGTGGCGGTGTCTCAGTAAACAAATTTGAACACTAAAAACCTGGCCCCAAAATACCCTCAGATCTCAGTGCCGTTTCTGAATCCACTGAAACAAACACATGACATGCAAGGCCTACAAATGAGCTACTTTAATCGGAACATCCATAACAACGAAATAAATAATTGCAGTAGGTAACTTTACCGAGACTTGCAGCCAAGTGTTGTGGCAATGTCTTCCTCCAGCTCCTGTCAGTGTTTCTTATTGGTTCCGCCTCAGAAATTTCCAGGTGTTCCATTGATATGTTTCCGAGACTCGTCTATGTCGACTGTCGTACCAGTTGACGGCAGGTAAGTCTTTGGCCTCAAGGTAAAGAAATAAGAACCTTACACATTTATCTACGTTGATTCATTCCGTCAAACGACCATCCATCCGTCCATTCAATCATACCGCATTGCAGTACCCACTCAACCAACCATCCATCCATCCATCTATCCGCCAAATGATTCATCCATTCTTTGTTGGACGTATGACAACTAAAGAACTAACGTAGTGGCGTTGGCTGTGTTCTTTGCTGTGGTAAACATCAAAATGACGTAAGAAACAGACAGAAGCGCAAGACAGCTTTGGCCCCTGTGAAGACAACCCACCCCTCCATTCCTACGAGGAATGTCCGCTACGGTTACTAAGATCTTACTCAAGATGACGATGGTAGCTGAGCTAAGCAAATGTCATGTTATTATGGATTACAAAGTATCAAATATGTTTAATATACAGTCGGAACACAACTATGTTATATTATCAAATATTATACAACTTGTCAACTACATGTTTCGGCCACTTTACTTGTCCATCATCATGTTTGTTTACACTCTATTGAATGGGGAGGTAGCTGGGTGGTGTCGTAACCTGCTGCTGTTGCTGCACTGTCATGGTCACAGTGTTGTAGACAACGCTCCGTGCTAATGTGTCGAGGGCCATATGCTGTCTATGGTGTGGCCGGACATACATCTGTAGATGTCAATATGCCCCCCCCCCCACACCCCCAACCACTGCCCGCCACACCCTGAAAGTGGTCAAACCCCAAATGCTCCAGTACACAACACTACCTACACACAATAAACAAACCATCTCTAAAGGGACAGCGCACACGCATACCGCAGACACATCCACATAAGAAACGGGACTGATCAAAGTGTGATTCATACTGATACACATCAAGGGTGAACTGTGATTGAAAAACAGGACAGACACGATACCCGAGGTATACAGACCCCCGCAATAATCACTGCCTCATACCTCTACCACGTTCCGGGTGACTCTGTTATCGTGACATAAGGTGATAGTTCAGTTGTGATACGAGATTTGGCACGAGATGCACCCAAGGACATCAGCACCAACCATGTAAATAACACTCCACTGCAGGTACCCATCTCAAGATAGCACTAGGACCCATTATTCCCAATACAGGCACATAGATATTTTATCCCACAGATAGCTGGCACATATTGACACCTCCTACACATGTATGTCCGGCCACACCGTAGACAGCGCAGGACCCTCGACAAATTAGCACGGCGCGTTGTCTACAACACCATGACCATGACAATGCAGCCAGGGCAGCAGACTACGACACTATCCAGCTACCTCCCCGTTCAATAGAGTGTACACAAACATGACATCAGCGACAGACTAGAATATGGCATATAATATATGAATGGCAAACATTGGTACCATCCTATTAATTGAGTTCATGTACCTGACCATTGTAAACGAGATCTCGTCTCCCATTAGATACACTGGTTATGTAATACAGTCCTCTGCAAGCTAAGTACAAACTGATGATGGACAAGTAAAGTGGCCGAAACATGTAGTTGACAAGTTGCATATTACTTGATAATATAAAACTTATTGTGTTCCGACTGTATATTATACATATTTGATACTTTGTAATTTGATTAACATTACGGGGATGACTCTCCTAAAAGTTGTTATTATGGAATTCAAACGTTCATTACCGTCATCGCAAGAGTATCCCAGACCCTACATCAGCACTACATCTATAACAATTTTAACATTATCCATCCATCGATGACTAGGTTCCCCATCTGGACTCTTCCTTTGAAGTGTCCATACCAAAATTCTCTATGTATTTAGCATCTCCCTCTCCGTCTATATCACCCACTATAACTTGTAAACTCTAAAAATATTTCATAAATGCAAATCATGCAGGTCCTCCTGTGACAGTCCTGTGGCCATAGACCACCACGCATTAGCTTCGGCAGGGCATGTCTAATGTAATCAGCATTCAGCATGCACCTAGTCGGATATGCTAACCGAAAATTGTAATGGTTTTTCTCAGTCTTTCAAGTCCAAATACCAGAGGGTTACTTGCAATAAGTGCAGACTGGAATAATAATATAATATGCTAACGTAAACGAGGTCTCGGGACGTGGAGTGGATTAGCCCGGATCAGTATAGGGCTCAGTGGCCGACTCTCAAGACGGCGGTGAGGCAATTTCGTGGCCAATAAGCTACGATTAACTCTTACCTCCTCTTGAAGACCTCAGCTTCATTAAGTCACATTAACATTTAACCTTATATATGTGCCCTGTCTTTCTCTTACAAGGCACTGGGACATAATGGAAGGCCTAGACACCTATACTCACCTTAAGGGTTGTTTGACCGTGGACCTTCCTCATGAAATAAAGTGAAATGCCAACTTGATGCAACAAGGTAATTTTATTGATGTATTCTTAGCTCTACATGTTTCCGGCGCATACGCCCATCATCAGGAGCATTAGATGTTGAGTTGCAGCATATGGTTTTCTGCACCGAGTTTGTAGATGGGTGGTGGTCTTGAGAGCCGCTGCGTAGGTCCTGTGCACGGTGCGTATGGTGCCGTGCACAGGCGTATGCGCCGGAAACATGTAGAGCTAAGAATACATCAACAAAATTACCTTGTTGCATCAAATTGGCATTTCACATTATTTCACATTATTTCACCTATACTCACCGTTTGCTGGCTGAACTAAAAATCTAATTCACAAACATAGCAACTATGTGAAACAAACAAGTGAAATTTGTAGGAACTGATCTGTCTGTGGCCTTTAACACAGCACAACTTCGTTATTGCCCTCCAGAGGTGACAAATGTGCTTTTGCATTAGAACAGGACTTAGGTTCGTCCACAGAATCACAGTTACTTAAGGTATCATTACGAAGAGACGATAAGATGTTTACAGTCGGGAAACGAGATATTAGGCCTACTGTCAGTGTTTCCAGCTCGAACTTATCGTTTTCAACCGCACCATCCCCTTCACAGGGCAGTCCTATTAATATAATCCGACTGTACGTTTTGTACGCAGAAGTATTAATTTCAAATTCTACATAGATATTAAATTCGGAAGGAGGAAAAAGAGAAACAATGCAAACAAAACTTTTGTCGGAAAACCAGAAGGTAAGAAGCATCTTCTGAGATGCAAGAATAGAAGCAATGATAATATTAAAGTGAATCTGAAAGAAATATATGGCGGAGGTTAGAAATAATGCCACTGGTTGTGGATTGGGTACAATGGAGGCTCTTGTGAACTCGGTAATAAAGCATCGTAATCCACAAAAAACGCTAATCTACAGATTAACTTAGTTTATTTTACAGACTTCTCCTATCTTTTCTTTTAGTGTAATCTGAACGTACTTCAAAGCCAAGGTATGCAGACAGTAAAGAAGGCGCTTGGAAAATAAATATATTCCGATTGAGTGAGCCTATTCTTGTTTAATATTTAGCTTATAACCAAATTTAATCAGCAACCCGACTAACCTACCTCAGAGCGCTAAATAGGAACAACACGTATTGCAGATGCCACTGATACCATTCAACTGTTCTAACCGGACGCAACTTATCACGAACTTCTGCACAGCAGCCAGCACTGACAAACTAATAGGCTATATACTCGTGTAACAGGGAAAGCTGATGCAATATTAACATTTGGGAAAACAAACAAACTGACGAACTATCTAGCTCCATGGAACAAAGTCCTTCCTGAGAAACTAACAGTTCTTCAGCTAGTCAGGAAATTTCTCTCAATTTGGGAAGAGCCTCGTAAATAAAACACGAAATGACATACAACTGACAGACACACTCGAGTGCAATCGACTTAACTATAACGTACTCTTACGAATATCAGCACAGGGCACAATTCAGAAACTGCACTCTATTGCAAAATGAGGCAAGATTTATGCAAGTCAGTTGTAATGGTTACACTGTCATTCAGTCATCACACTTCAGAATGTGACTATACAGTTACCTTGAATGAACGAATGAATGAATTAATTAATTAATGACGTGCAGTACGACGGTTACTTGTTTTCAAATAGTTCCATAATTTTGTGTTTTTCTCCAATATAACATCATTGAAAGCACGTATCTGTGCATGATAACCGACACATGTAATCTGAATCTATTTCTATCTGTTTTTGATCAGAATAAAAACCGAGTTTTGTTTATTCACCCACTCTATACACTTTAGGAACGATATATACATCGAGCTCACATTATCTGAATCTTGGTCTTCCAAAAACTGTTCTTACAAATATTCATTTACTAGTTTTGTGACACTCCACTATAAAATTCTTATAAGCATCCGATCCATTTACCCATGACTTAATATTGTATTCTTATAATTGCTAAGTCCTGATGCTTTATTTTTTTAATTTGTCAATTTTGTACGTCTGTTACAGGTCTCAAAAATTTGGTCCATCGCATTCGAGTTTGTCTTTTGTAGTTGTTCTTCATATCCCAGATTTCACCGACACATGATATTTACCATTCTTCATCTTAGTCTCAAAATACGGCCACTTATTTTAGAAGTAATATTTTATATTTGAAGTAACATGTCAATAACAGCCCTTCATATTGCGTTAATAAAAATAGGGAGCAAAATTATACGTTCATTTTACTGGCACAGATGAAAACGCCCATACAAGTAAACCCTCTGAACTGATCGAAAAATTAAACCTCATAGTCAACTATCCTAAACAATCTTCATGTTTGCACCGTGCATCAATGACATTTAAACACTTTATTATCCAACTAATGCACAATATATATGTAGATACAATTAAAATTATAAAATATTTAAAAGTGCTCCATAGGCGTAACATGCTTTTGCCTATTTGGCATCAACAATCTTCATGTTTGCACCGTGCATCAGTGATAATTAAACAATTTTATTACCCAACTAATGCACAATATATAATATGTAGATACAATTAAAATTATAGGATATTTAAAAGTGAACTTTTAAATATCCTATAATTTTCATTGTATCTACATATTATATATTTGTATTAATTGGATAATAAAAGTGTTTAACAACCTAAACAATTTACCTGCATACATTAAACGCAAAACACCTCTCTATTCCGGACACAGACTATCATACAAGGCCAGGCACCGCTTGGTGAATAAACCAAAAAATATCTGCAAGGCTATACTGTAACGGTGATCGGCGCAAACGCTGGATATTTATTTTTAGGGCCAGTGGTTGCAGCTGCACTGTCACTAACGTGATTTGTGTGTGTGACGTTTCCAAGATACTGGCGTCAGAATGGCTATCGCATGTAAGCACTGCCTCTTGCAGGTTAACACTAAAGAGCTTGCACTTGACAATATACGGAATCTTCATACAACACAACACTGCACTACAAATAGTCCTAGAACAGAAATGCGATAATTGATTATACGTTACGTCACTTACCAGATTTCGATGATGGTGATGATAAATTTAAAAAAAAAAATAGGACAAATCGCCTGTGTGTTCAGATTCAGCAAAAAACCACAAATAAATCCAAGATAACTTTGTATTTTAACAGCATTTCTGAACGAGATCCTCCATCACTTTTCCACGTACACAGCAGCAAGTGACATATGCGCTCCGCATAGGTCGCCCAGCTGATGTCGGCTTTGCTAAAGTTAGCTTTGCTAATCTTAGTTCACCTTGGAGGTGCAGCAAATTTTAATTGACAATCAGCACGCGACAATCTGAACGCAAAAATGGACTTAACATTTAGTAAAAATCCCACTATTTGTGAAAAATGAAAGAAAAAAAAATCTTCACTGAAATTACTTTCTTACACAAATATTAATATACACTGATGGACGGTAGTTTGCATGGAACTTGTTGATAGGATAAATAAACCTGCAAAAGGAACCATATAATTTGTGGGCTTTACCAGGTGTAATTGGTGTGATGCAATCCAGGCTTATGAGCTAGGCGAAATATGAGGAACTAATAATAATAAAGTTTTCCGTCAGACACACCTAGTTTATTACTTTCTTATAATTAGAGTGGCAACATGTTTCGACCCTACTGGGTCATCATCAGGCCTTCACTATGAACCAGTTAACTACAGAGCTGCGTATATTGTATAAACATGTTATAAACTTGGTGTGTTTGACGGAAACCTTTATCATTATTATTATTATTAGCTCCTAGTGAAAACACATCGGGATGGCTGCCATAAAAAGAAAGAAATGTGGGGAAGGTGAGAAATATATGCATCCGTTCGTGGAAACACCTGAAATTGAGAGAGGATTTGAGAGCCGTAGGATGCATGACATAACACAACTACAGTGCAGCTTATGGAAAATGTTTCAAGGGTATGTAATGGATTCATCTGCCTGAAATGGCAAGCTCTCACGAACAAATAAATGGACCTGAAAATGATAATACAGTTGGAATGCTAGCAAACACAAGCATGGGATCAGTGACTGGCATATTCAGAATACTTCAGCGTACACAGTTGCTGTCTATAAGGAGGAAATGCTGTGAAACAATTGGCACATGGATATCTGCCAGATGACATGGTATTTCTGAGACTTATTTTTCTTATACTACATAAACAAAGTTTTGTTACGTCTTCGAGTGCCAGTCTAAAACAATGCGCCACAGATGATTTTCCCGTGTTTCGGTTGCCGTCTGTTTTATTTCACCCTTTAGACCACGGCGCTAACTACTCTGTATGCATCACCCTCTTTACCATTACGAAACTCAATCTTGTCCAAACATTTTACACGTTCCACATTATTCGCAGAACAAATATTGCGTAATTGAGCAGCGATAGCATTTTGTCTCTGTAATTAACACGCACTGCTTCCTTTGATTACGAATATTGCTTAACATGAAAGTCGTACTTAAAAGGGTTAATTCAACAGTAAAAAAAATTAATACAAGTTTTTTTTTATGTCGGGACAGCCTCTGGTGAGCCAGGGGCTCCTCATCGTTGAGGTTTCCTGATCACACGCAGACACGCCACATTCAGTAGGACTCCTCTGGACGGGTGATCAGCCCGACGCAGAGACCTCTATCGTACAACATACAACTCTCACAAGATACAGCCATCCATGCCCCACCGGGATTCGAACCCGCAATCCCAGCAAGTGAGCGGCAGCAGACCTTCGCCTTAGACGGCATAGACAATCGAACTGGTAACCCTGCAAGAGTAGGACGGCTACAGTGCGATGGTTCGGATGAATGTGCAGAGCAGGTAATGTGACTGCAGGAGAAGGGCTAAACATGGCCCAAGACAACTGCGGAACTTGATTGGACAGTCTGCCTAAAGACGGATTGCCCTTGGCGTAAGAGCCTTCGTCCTTTGAGTTGTCTGGTTCAGTTCAGGATTTAATCACTCGAGTTCACACAGACTGCATGACTCACTATTTGCGAAGAATTAGGCTGGCATACCCACAACACAAGGAAAATCTGCGGATATAAACCGTGTACTATTGGCCGGATCATTAAAGGAAGGCGAAATAATCAGAACTAGTGAAAGAAGTAGAAAAAGCAGACAAACACTGACATATTCGCATTTATTACTTGTAGAACTCAAGAAAATAACAGAACAATGGTTGATCACAAGATGCGCGCTAAATAGTTGATGTAATTGCTCTTTCTGCCCTAATTTTATACCCAAACATCCAGACCAAATTTCTCCATCTCGGTTTGGTTCGCGCCGGGGATTGAACCCAAGGGCGGCCGGACACACAAGTATATTAATTTGTAATTACTGATTATAAACACAGCACTGCGTACTGCAGAACACCACAGTTTGACTGGCAAAAAAAAGGAACAAGAAATGTACAAGCAGATATTTATCGATTACATCACATCATAGCTGGATGTAACTTGGGAATAAATCCAAAAATTGCACAGTGGTATTTGTGAGAGAGTATTCAATTCGATCAACTATAACGATAAGTAATAAGTAACACATTTACTGACACTGTGACTTTTCATACGAAAATGACAAGAACTTGCCTTATTAACTGTGTTATTTCAACAGATAATTACAAATAAAAAGGAAATAAATTCATGTAAAGTGTCAGGGCAGTCACAATATCAATATACATGTGTGGAAATTAAGCTTTAACGTAGTAGCAAAGAGAAACACTGAAAATTCAGGAAGCAAAGTTTCAGGCCACGTGTGTATGTACACCTACGTAGCCACGTCATCAGTACGAGCATAACAAGCAGTAAACTAAGGATCTTGAAGATGAAATAAAGAATTCACATAAGGATTTCTTGCCCAACTGCGAACGGAGCCCTACCGGACATCTCGACAAATTTTACATTCCATGATCACAGAGATGTAAGCCGTAAAAAGTGACTAATTCTGGGTTACAAGAGGCCAGAGGTCTACCTCGATTATGAATATAATGACAACGATAGCGACTATCATGATCATTATCATAATGACGATAACTATGACGACGACGACGACGATGATGATGATGATGACGATGAAGGTGATGTGATTTTATGACCGACTAAACAAAAATATTTAGATAATACGAAATAAAACATTATCCTTTTGTTAAGAATGTAGCAGAGGCTAAAAATATCCTCCTTGAATTCGAGAAAGCTTACTAGTACGGTGAATAAGGAGCCTGATGGTTACCGAGAGAATCTATTATTGTAGGAAGAGTTCAACCCAGGAAAGAAGGGTTGGATATGTAGTGGGTGGAAGAAACTATAGTGTCTGGAATTCCATTTTCTCTCCCACCTATGAGAATGAGAAAAAGACTGAAAAGATCCATATGAAGTTTCCAAATTATGCCAAATTATACAGGGGTTAGTTCTTCTACCTGCTTGCTTATATGGCAATACAACTTCAATACTTTGAAGGGGGCCAACCCGTTGTGTATCGTCAATCGTTTATTGTATCAGTACCGTCAATAAACAACATATACAAAGATCAGATGTATTAGTACAACTGGGTTATATCTGGCGACATGTTTCGGCCGTTAAACGGCCATCCTCAGGCCAACAAATCTTTGTTGGCCTGAGGATGGCCGTTTAACTGCCGAAACATGTCGCCAGATATAGTCCAGTTGTACTAATACGTCTGGTCTTTGTTTATGTTGTCTATTGAAGGTGCTGATACAATAAATAATTCAATACTTTGGGTTAGTACTTCCTTTAGAAAAGTATGCTGTGTCTCACTGTTCATAAAACTGGGACACTAAAAATTAAATACGTTATTAATTAACATGTTAAGGAAAAATTATCACTGAACCTCTTACAATTAGAAACCGAAATAGCGTACCTAAAAATACTGAAGCGTTGTGCAACCTGTACTCATTATATATATATATATCTTTACATACATACATATATATATATATATACATAATTATATTCGATAATTATTCCAGTTTTGAATAGATTACGTATTTCTGGGATTTTGTTACAGAAATGGATGTTGATTGTTGTAAGATTTTAAAAAAGTACGAAAATTGCACATTTTCTATTGAATATTATAACAAGCATTTTGACCAGAGAAAATCAACAGTATTACTTATCACAGTAAAACACAACACCATATCACACTCCCATCAGCTGAAGCTGGAGGTCTTCCCTTGACTTTCCCAGAGTTTCTGGCACAAACACGACCACAAAAGCAAATCCCAGTACGCAAATAAAGCAAAAGCCACCATACGTGATGGCTGGTCCGAGATGATAATTTACTACCGGAAAGAGTTTAGTGACCGCGAACGTGAGACTCCAATTGAAACACACCGCCATAGCACTCACCCATACCTTTGCTTCTGTTGATAACAACTCGGCCATTATCAGCCAAGGTAATGGTCCAAAACCGATTGAAAATGCGACGATGTATACATTCAGAGCTACAAGTGGAATCCACCCTGCCCACAGCACTTCTACACCATTATTTTGCAGTGTGAAGTGCAGCGACAAAGCCAACAAACTCACGGCCATTCCCAATTCAGACAAAATTAGTAAAATGCGCCTACCTGCTCGATCAACAATTACAGACGTTATATAAGTGGATACAAGCTGCAGCATTCCAACTATAATAGTGCACACAGACGAAGATAAACTACTACCAGCATCGTTAAATATGTCCACACTGTAGTAAATGACAGCATCTATTCCAGTTAATTGTTGGAAGGTCATGAGGCCCAATATAATTCTGACGGCTTTAGCTTTTGGAGTTCTAACAGAAAGGTCTGCAATGCGTAGTTTCGGAGCTCCGAGTTCAGTATTTTTGGTGACTTGAGTCGTTTTCTTTGAAAAAGAATCATTTACGAAATCTTTCAACCGACTCAGTTCACGTTCAATACAAAGACCTTTCTCTTTATCTACACCACGAAGCCAACGCAGAGATGTTTCCGCCTTACCAATTTCGCCTTTCGAGACCAGAAACATGGGAGACTCTGGCATCCAAAAGAAAGTTACGGCAAATATGACAGGGATGATGCAAGCAGAAATGGACAGCCACAAGCACGAGTCCAAGGCGCCGATCACATAAACGTACAGGATACCGGCATTAAACATAATGTCCATATTGACACCCAGAGCACCTCGGATTCTAACCTCGGCGATCTCTTCGTTGTAGAGAGGCGTGGCCACTGTGGCAGCCCCGCAAGCAACACCCAAGATGAACCGAGCAATGTACAGTGAAGGCACCTGTTAAAAACAAGAAGAAGCTCATCAGAAACTGTAAAGTGCAGCCGGTACATGGCAGCCCTGCAAACAGCACCTAAGACGAACCGAAAAATGTACAGCGGAGTGGTCACCAAACAGCTCCAGAAGCAACAACCGAGATTAACTATGCAATGTACAACGTAGGCTCCTAGAGAAAATACGAACAGAATAATCAGAAATTATTATGTGGGGGCCCGATGAGGCAGCCTGGAAGGCAACACCGAAATGAGCCAGGCGATGAAGAGTGGGGAGGACACAGTCGCAGCGCGGCTCGTCACACCAAACCCAAAATGTACGGTGCAACATACACCGAAGACACCAGTCGTCAAAAACAGCACAAACAGAAACGCACGCTACCTGTTATCATTTGCTTCTTTATTGAAGAATACAAGCGAACAGTAGCGTTACTTCATGTTCGGGCGGTTTCGTCTTATATTATCGGCCTGCAGTCTGGCCTCGTGACTGAGTACTTCAGTGGTATTCCTCAGTCCTACCGGCTAATGCAGAGACAGTATTTTAAATAAGCCACATTTGCTCTCTTCGGTTTCTTTTCCAATTTATTAATAGATAAGCTATCAATCAAGCGGCAACACGAATTATGTTCGAAGAGCAGAAATACATTTTCAAGAAGCGATAAAAAGTGCAGCTATAAAAAATCAGAATCAATCAATCAATCAACCTATCTATCTATCTGCCAGTCTGTCTATCTATCTATCTACTATCTACCTACCTACCCACCTATCTATCTATCTACCTATCTAGCTATCTATCTATCTATATATCTAGCTATCTATCTATCTATCTATCTATCTATCTATCTATCTATCTATCTATCCGGTTTTTTTAACAGCTGTCGCCGTCTAACGGAAACCAAACGCCATTCCTCTCTGTTTCTCAATTGATCGAAATTAAAAATCGAAGCCACCATATGCGTCTTAACCGACCAGGAAATTCAGCAGCCGAAATGGTAGAACATTTCAGTACATCTGACTCCCCTGGGGATTTCAAGGTGCTCTGCTCAGAAGTTCGTCAAAAATTAACTTTTGATGCATCCCTATATTTATCAAACCTCACGACCTGCAGTGTTGATATAACGTCACGTTGTTGTTAGAATGGAAGCATCACACCTCACACACACACACACACACGCACACACACAGAAACACACGTTACCAAGTGATTTCTGATGGTCAGCTATCAATAACTGCGCACACCTGCAACACAAACACTGTCTACATGTTTTCCTTCGTTAATGACACAAAGTTTTGTAACAGGTCAATGGCATCACTCTTCATAGTACGTCGAATACTTTTCTTGGCTGGAAAGCGAAATACCTGACAAAACAATTACGATTGAGCGTAGAATCACTAATCGTTACTAAAATCGGGAAGTCTGAAATATTTTAAAAGTTAGGACGCATTAAATTTTGACACAATGAATAGGCTAGTTCACTCATCAAATCCATATTCCGACCAAAAGACAAAGCATTCTTTCTTGACTTCACTAATACAGTCAACTGGTGATCACTTCATGCCAACGGTATATGAATTCATGGTTTTAGTAACAGAAAGGTCAGCTCCTGGAGTAAAGCGGTCGAAACGTGAAGCTTAATCACTCGTCTACATGAGCCACAAAGTCAAATAGTGCACTGATATTCTATTCTAGCCGCCCGTAAGTCATTAAGGCACGATACTTGACCATAAGAATAAACCGCATTTCGACCTTGTCTATTCAGACAACTGGTGATGATTTTCACTCAACCTCTTCAATCATCCAAGGGCCTACATACAACTTAAACAACCCTTTTCTGTCCGTTACGCCACTTCTTCAATTCCATATGAAATTATTGCCCATAACATAGCAAAAATCAGAAAATATGCATGGGATCCAAATTTCGAGGCAATCTTTTGGATGTTACCTCGAAACATCCATCTTCTAAATAGTAATAAATCAGAAAGAGAAATTATAAAAGAAAGACAAATTTTGATGTTTTGCTGACCGTGCATCTCAGTACAATCTTAGTAATTAACCAACTCGATGCACAATACCTTGTTTTATGATAAGTTTATTAAATGCCTCTACATGTTTCGAGCACTGTGTGCTCATCATCAGGAGGTCAAAATTTTATTATAGAGCATCTGGTATCATCACACCTGTAGGTGGCCGTCCGGTGCGCGGGAAATAATAAACTTATTATAAAACAAGATATTGTGTATCAAGTTGGTTAATTACTAAGAAAGACAAATTTGTTTCGACCGACGTGTTACATGAAAGGCAAATGGAGTGTCACACGTCACGTTTTACAGAAAGGCTGTAAAAGTATAGGTGATAGAATGTTGTCCTACAAACCATATTTCAGAAGGAAAAGAAGAGCAGAACAAAATGTTATTGAAGCTCCAGTCGCAGAAAAGCGGAAAAATAGGTGGAAATGGAACTTGTCTAATATGCTGTGGTGGGAACATTTAGGGAAAAAGGTATTTTTCTACCTACCTCAGTGTTAGGCAGAGGAGACAATTGCCTGGGATATGTGTTCACCAAAAGTACTTTATAAATCTGTACGTTTCAGAGATAAGGAATGCAAAAAACACTTGCAGTTAACAGCCTGTTAAAAAAATGCAGAATTGCCCATAATGCGCTCCACAAACACCTTCGTTCAGATACGACTTAAACTTCGTACTAATTTCAGAGGACAAAAATATGTATCTGTAGGGGGTCTGTCTAACACTCACAAACAACATTAGCATAAAAAACAAATCCATAACAATTATGCTAAGCACTTAAAAAGTAAGTGGGACAGAAAAGTAAACAAGAGTGTTACGTTCAATTGTCTGTCCCATAAAAGAATAATAAATCATTCAATCAGGTACAGGGTGTTCCCAATATATATTCACAGAAATATTTCCCAAGTCGTATTTCCGAACTTAATAGAAAAATAAAGTTACCTTTTTCACAATTGTGTTTAAAATACCAAAATTGTGTAATCTGCAACAAGGCGTGCAGAAGGTAGGTACAAATAAGACTTAATATCCGGACTGTACATTAGAGACGGTGGGCCGGGTAGCGCAGTCGGTATGGCGACTGGCTACGGGC
>Ga0123352_10008541_pt1 | contig 15944 bp, 8 predicted proteins | sample TergutLab28metaG_FD_89700 | JGI IMG/M metagenome (GOLD analysis project Ga0123352, IMG submission 89700) | Labiotermes labralis P1 segment gut microbial communities from Petit-Saut dam, French Guiana - Lab288 P1 | ecosystem: Host-associated > Arthropoda: Insects > Digestive system > Gut ... | reverse complement strand
GACTGTACCAAAATTCTGCAATATATCGGCCGACTGTACCAAAATTCTGCGATATATCGGCCGACTGTACCAAAATTCTGCAATATATCGGCCGACTGTACCAAAATTCTGCAATATATCGGCCTCTTCTCACCTTACACCTTCTTCCTCAGGGCAGGCGTGTTTTAATTATGGTAGGTGGAGTAGAGGAGACGACGGGGAGTACAATGAACAAAGGAATGGGTGTTACAGACCCGATGACACGTCTAAATCCACATGGAATAGGCCTGGACAGGCCCTTAGCTTTAGGCACCCAGGTTTTCTAGAAATCGGCACATGAAGGTGGAAATGTCAGCCTTACGCACCGGCCGTCTTTACCCTCCAGGAGGTACTCAATTCTGTTACAGGCTGAGTCGACCACATGGCCATGGTGCGGCCAGAAGGATTATGTCAATGAAAAACCGTCATGACCCATCGAGAATAGAACCCGCAACCCTCCAGTTTGTAGCGCAGTCCCTCAACTAACTGCGCCACCGCGTGCCCCCAACTTTTCGCAGCAAACTGCTAGGAATTTATACAAGCCTGGATACTGTGTTACATGTTACATGCATCTTGGATTTCAGACTTCCCTTGTGGTTTAAATTAAACATCAGCACTTCCAGGATGCTACTCAGCGTTGATTGGTAGTTAGTTACCGACGATTCGGCATAACCTATCGGCCACATACTCAACTGCCAAGTAGTTTTCTTCTACTGCTTGACCCTTAAAGATGGGATCGAAAGGCTATCCCGAAACGTCGGTAACTACCAATAAACACTGAGTAGCATCCTGGAAGTGCTAAGATGTAGGTGTATGTTGTGATTCAGCCCTCAACACGGTGCCATAACAGGGCTCAGTGCACTCACATAAGCATTTCGCGTTCCGGAGTGACGTTTTGGACAAATGTGTCCTCGACTTACGTGATTGATCAGGCAGCGAAATAAGGTCCTTCCGTCCTTGGACGACCCACCCTTCTTACGCGACAACACATAATCCTCATAGCTTAAATTAAATTTTAAAAAAACCTGGATACGTAACGCCCTCGGCGAGCAACGCTGCAAAAGTCACGTGAGGCTTTGGGACAACAGGCTCTGAGGCTAACCTATTCTAAATTCAGGCTCCATTAAAACTCCGAACCACAAATTTTGTGCTCGTTCAAGCGTAACGTCCAAATGGCTTGGTTTTGCGGAACGAATAAACATAACCGGCATAGGCAGGCTAAAAAACTAGACTCTTGGAAATTTTACCGCAATTTGGAGTGCAAACACATCTGCTGTGGTAGAGGCCAGTTGAAATGTGACGCGCATAAACAAGATTTCGTCTTTCGGCGAAACGGACGAGTTCATTTAAATCGGAGGGGGCGTCAGTTCAGTCGACTACTGGCAGCCGAGGTGTGCGCATCAGCGGTAGTAATGCTGGATACACCATGTTCCGAGGTAGTGTGAAAGGTACTGGCTACCCATTACATTCGCCAATTTCCTCTTCAATTCCCCTCCCGTGCGTCACCGTGTGCCACCACATTTCAACTGGAGTCTAAACACCTGCGCCTCCAATTTCGTAAATAAAAAATTTTAAGACCTTGTCACATATACAGGATGTTTCATAAATACCTGAACGATTTCAAGTGTTTGTATTCCTAAAATTACTTTAGTTTGTCAGAAAGTCAGGTGACACGCTAAACAAACCTTTAGATTTCCCGGCAAAATAGTTCTCTTTCCCCCCGCAGATTAACGCTGCATCCGAGTGTCAAACAAAATGGCTACTCCACAAGTCAAAACGCAGTGACGCTACTGGTATGCTGCTGAAACCTACGACGATATTGCAGAGGCGATATCGCAAAATATTTGACCAGGAAACTGAAGGTGTGGTATCGAAAGCGCACAGAGGAAGAAGAACGGTGGGCTAGGGCGGCCATGGAGCAGTGACACGAATGTGGAATGAATTACAGACGCTTTTTACGTGACCCACGAAGCTGCATTCGCCGAGCCAGTGTATAGATGCCAACCAAAGGCGTATGGAGGGTCGTGACGAAACCTTTGTACATGAAGCGATCCAGACTGCGGTTAGTTGAATCTCAGAGTGACAACGCAAACTTCTGCCTGGACTTTCTTGGTGTGATATCTCTTGCCTAAGGCGGCTTTCAGTGACGAAGCTACATTTTATCTTCGCATTTGGACGCTACATAAGCCGAGGGCTTTTGTCGGGCTGAAGAAGACCCTCCAAATGTTCACGAGTTTCACGCACCGTCACAGCAGAAAGTTATGAGCAATTTTTCTTTGCTGGGCCGACAGAGCAGGCGTAATCCATCCGGACAGGCACAGAAGTGGTTGTGGTTACAGCTGACAGTGGACATGCAGTGGGATTTCACACTCTTTAAACCAGGTGGAACGTCTCTCGACTACCACCGGGCAAGCGCGACAAGGTGTTGGATTGGGAGAATGGGAACATCCCTTGGCCATCTAGGTCACCTGATATTACCCCCCAAAAAACTCCTTCTAGGGATATTTAATAAAAACGTACTTACATTCAGCCGTCGCCAAGAACAGCTAGTGAACTGAAGACAAGCATTTCGAAAACGTGGCATCAGTGCCGGTACGTCATGCAGGAATCGATAGCATTTGCCATATTACCGAAGGTCACATACTGAGCACCACAACTGCAATTTGTAACTTGCAACATTTGGTGCAAAAGCTTTAGGTTTGTCTCTGCAAATACGTATTTGAAGCTCTGTTACTACTAAATTACACTCACAGACATAGGAACTTGAAAATGGCAAAGTCTTTACGGAACACCTACACAAAGAGTTGGATTTCCTTGAATTTTGAACCAGGAAGTTTGGCTACTTCTAGTCGTACTCCGCACCCAACAGCTACTCTGCCATGATTATCCGATTGGTGCAAGAGATCTTTTGACAACATTCACAGAGCAGAGTTGACGATTTTGTTGCAACGTTGAGTGCTGCACACGATATATCTCACTTCATAATTGTCAAGACTGTCAGGCAAAACCAACTGAAGGTTTTGCGTACTCTCAGAATTCACAGTTCTCAATTACACAGAAAGTGTTTCATCACTTATTATAAGATAGGATATGAGCTCATTATTGTTGTTTTAAATAAGTTGGAATAAACAGCTTTTCAGTTGGACACATTGTAAGTTAACTAACTTGAATGTTCTACTCATACCAGAAAAAGCAGTATAAGGGGAAGAAAAGCTGTTATTAAGGGAATTTTCAGCAGCCAATCCAATCAGTGGAACCAAGAAATTACAAAAGATCTTCAGCACATAAGGTTCCCTACGTTATAAACATTAAACGAGGCATCGTAACAAAGTAAAAAGTAGCTAGTTTACTCCAATGAAGTATTATAATCAGCATAATCTTTGAGCACATTGATGCATCAGTCCAATCTTAGCAGGAGTCTAAAATTCTGCTGTGGTAGAATTTGTCCTTCTGCACCTACAATTGTGTGTGTGAACAGCCATTTATACTTCCTCATCAATATGGAACTGGCAATGTCCAACGTCTGCTCTGTTTTCAAAAACCAGTTCCTCCAATCATGCTGTCTTCACATTACTTTATGTGCCAGGCCAACCAGTGCAATCATCATCATGGATGCGTGACAGACAGTTTTCTAACATGGTGCACTCTTGTTACACCATCAACACACATCTATTAACTGGCGATGAATTTCAATAGAGGAAACTTTTCACACTAACAAACAATATCACACTACAAATGTCTTTACAGGACCAAGCTTCCAATGTTATGGCCACTGCACATCAATTTATGCTCTAAACTGACTCTTGCTCCTCGGAGATAAAAGCAAATAAACGACACTAACAACTGAACAGCGCCGAACAGTGTTCACAATTAGAAATTGTGGTAGGCTGATGTTAACGAAAATCGTGCTTATGAATGGCAGAGGTCTGTGGCTTGTGACTGATTTATGTTTACACGCATAACTACCTGACCAGCAAGAGCATAAAGGCACACATATCGCTCAATGTATCGCAGTTTATCGAAACACAACGATACACAGCTGGACAGCAGACAGTTAAAACTTGGCCGGTCCTCAACAGACCAACACTAAAGCATGTTATGCTTTTACGAGAATATAGGGAGATGCAATTGTTTGTGGGCACACACGATGACACATACCAATGTCATATGCGTCTCTTGTAACTATGGTTCTTCCTGATGATCGCCCACATAGGGCCGAAACATGTAGCAGACTGCGATATACCTCTCGCAAGGCAGCAATATGTCGTAACACACCGATACACAGTTTGGCAGCATGCGGGAGGAACTGGACAGATCCTTAATGGACCGACACTAAAGCATGTTATGTTTTTACGAGAATATAAGGAGAAGCAATAATCTGTAAGCACAACATTTTGACAGAAGGTGTATTTGTGACCGGACTGTGTAGTGATGTAAGAATGTGACTTTGACCAAGTGTGTGGGCTACGACAAACTGCTGTTTCATGAGCCACATACAATTGCTAGCCACGTTACGACATATGGCGACCTGTTAAAATATTCATGCGCTGCTCCACGACACTTCATCGACCCGTGTCCTCATTTTTGAGCAAATAATGCTTTACTATCACTTATCGCTGTATTACCATTTGATTTTGCAATGTTATATTACATGCTCAGTGCCGACTTCAAACCTCTCAGAGCACACGGTCGATGATCAACTATTTCTTCGGCCACTGCGCTACCTTATAGAGACGCGGTAACAATTGCAAGTGGAGTGTGACTCACTCACACCAAGGATAATATAAATTTGGGGATGGCAAAGTTTCCTGGTATTGGGCGAAGCGTCAACCTCAGAGACCTACTCATCTACAGAAAACATAATCAAAAGAGCACTCTAGCTTTAGCCATCTTTTTTGGCCTACGACTCTTCCTTGGTAGGTAAACGTGCTTATCACATCATGGGTGTCAGTCTCTTCCAACCTTACAAACAACACGGTCTACTTGCACTCAACCTGACACTAACGTTAAGACACCTTAAGATATCACAACACGGTCATTCTGATTTTTGACAATCAGTGATAACGAGCACAGGCAGCGAGGGTTTGCGAAGTTTGGGCTACAGTCATAATACCATGCACAACAAAGTTTTAACAAGATATGCGCATGCGCCGTAGTATATTATCGTCTGAGGCCTGTCCGGCTCTACAGTATTGTTCCACATTACCTCATACATGGCACAAAAACATGTCTTTTGATTTGATCTACAACTTCTGTCTCAAATATTTCTCGTTCTAAAAATAATTCAGCAAGATATTATCAAAAATGTACATAGGCCGTCATGTAAAGTACCCGTTATTCTTGTCAGATTTTAAGGAATCTTGAATCTACTCAACAGACTTTCGAAAAATCCTCAAATATCAAATTTCATAAAAATCCGTCCAGTGGGAGCCGAGTTGTTCCATGCGGACGGACGGACGGACGTGGAGCTAATAGTCACTTGTCGTAACTTCGCGAACGCCCCTACCAACATGCTAGATTGTAATCGGGCAAATTTGCAGAATTTAAAATAACAAGGTGGCAGCCGTGAGAACTTTTTTTTTAGCTTTTCGCTGCACCGCGATAACTAATATATCAGTGGAGACACGCAAGTGACATACGGTAGGGCAGAAGACCGTACATAGTAACGAGTGAAACCTTTAAATTTTCTTCATACCTGTGAACACATGTTTAAAATCTCCATACAAGTAAAATCAAACACTAATTAGACATACCCTAACAATAACAGAGCAGAACTAATGCAAGCTGTATGAGCTATGCTCACAACTGCGTCTCTTTAGGTGTGTGGTGGCGCTGTGCGGCGCTTCCGTCGGCAGTCCCAGGGCTCCAGAGCAAACAAAGACAACAGCTTCACACTGCTACATCGCATTGCACTCGTGTGGCTGGTGTTTCAGCTAAAACTGTTGGATCTTTCTGAGTAAACATTAGATTAATGCCGAGAAGTGTTTTTCAGATACGTGAATTGCCTCTTAAAGTATTAAGGTTTTCGCTTCATAATACCACAATGCAAATGCATATAGGTTTTGACAAAATTTAAAAGCAAAGATATGACTTATTCAGCGTTTCGTATTTTGAAAGTATTGTGGTCGGGTTCGTTAAGAGTCTGTGTCGTATCCGACGAGTTAAGTTCCCGGATTCAAATCCCATCCCCATACCACCTGTTATTATTATTATTATTATTATTATTATTATTATAACTGCAGTTGAGTTGTCACTCGGTTGCAGTAGTCCTTACACTGATACAGACAAAACAAATAAGAATAAATATACATAAACGAAACAATACGAAAAAACAGTACAAACAATACAAAACTTACTAAAACCAAGTACACATATTACCAAAACACCCACACATACACAAACCCACACATAAAACACAAGTTAAAACAACCACAGTACAAGATACATGCCAAATGAAATAGTCACAGTATAACCAAGTATCCTCAGTATAAGGTCACTTTTATCCCCAAGAAATTCGCCGAATCTCACTTCACTTCAAAACAAAATCACTTCACATAAATCACGTCAGTTCACCGCACATCACTTCACTTATTTACACTCAATCCCAACCTGAATTCCCTTGCTCGTAACTACATTCTTAACCCTCTTTCTAAACGCGTTTAGTTTATATGGGAGAAAGACGCTAGTAAGTCTGCAGGTAATTGGTTCCAGCTTTTAATGTTTCTATTTACATAAGAATGGTTACCAACATCTGTTATTTGTTTCCTAGTCCTAATTTTCCGATTATGATCGTCCCTACTCAGGCAGCATGGTTTTAGCAATCTATCCCCTATCGCTTTCCATGCCCGTGCCCCGGTGTATGCCTTGAAAAAGGCGCATATTCGGGCTATCAAAACCTACGCTGTGCCAAAGTTTCCCAACCCGACTCATTTATATTTTTTTGCAAATTTAGCCGCTCTCTTTTGCAACCGACGTAGAGCGCTTACCTGACCTCTCTATGGGTCCCAACGCACCGCTCCATACTCCAATATCGGTCTCAATAGTGCTGTATTAGCTGAACGGTTCGTATTATTATTATTTCCTTTTTGACTACACGCACTAGGCAATGAAGTGCCTTCCATGCTTTTCGTAGGATGTAATTGACATGATCTATGCTGAGTTACCTGATGAATTTACTCTGACTCTCCGGGTATACTTTGAAACGGTACCTAAAATTAAAACAGCCTCTCCGATCCATTATGTATGTGCACATCATTCCACCAGTCGAGTACCAGCTATGAGACCGGCGCTAATGCAAGTACAGAAAACAACGGCGAAACACAACGCTTTTCATATACTGATGTATTCATTTATTGATTTTATTTCGGCCCTGGTACAGGGCCATTATCATGCAAAAAGCTAGTTAACAATCTGCCTTGTAAAATACTTTGTTACAATATTTACGTTCGTGTTGACAGAACAACTTACTTGTCATGAAAAATCAGCTGAAATCAGTTACAAAATGCGCAAGCAGAATAACAGCACCTGAAATGTTATTTTACTTTCATTTTTTTTGGTACGGTACATGCATTAAAATAAAAAAAACAGTTGAAAATATTTGTGGACCGCGGTAGCACAGTGGTTAAGGTGCTGTGCTACAAATCGGTAGGTCGCTGGTTCGATTCCAGATGGTGTCACTGGAATTTTTCATTGACATAAATTCCTTCCGATCGCACTATGGCCCTGGGGTCGACTCAGCATCTAACAGAAATGAGTGCCAGGACCATTTCCTGGGGATAAAGGCGGCCGGTGCGTAAGGCTGACAACCTACCACCATCCTGTGCCGATGTCATTTAATCTGGGAACCTTAACTTCCTGGAACCCTCTGGGCCTCTCCAGGCCTGTAACGGGACTGCTTTACCTTTTTACTTGAACATATTTAAAAAGGACAAGGTGTTTTACATGGAAGCTTTATTATACAAACTGTTTGCCTGATAATGACCCTGTACATACGCTAAAACATAGAGCACAGTAAGATTAATATCTGAACAGTGCTGGGCTTGACGGTTCTTTTTTCTAAACTTGTGTGTCCCAGACTGAAGAAACAAGTAAAAGCGAATTACAAATTTTACGTACCAGTACAGCAGAATCAGTCAGACTTAACACGGCTGCTACTTGGGCAATACAACGAAACCTAATACGGTTCAACCTCGCTACCTCGGTCGGTGCAGTGACGACCCAACTCGCGACGGCTGGGTTTCGAATTCCAGCAGGATAAAAACCTTCGTGTGTTCACCACTGGGTACAGAAGGGCTCCAGGGCTCATTCAGCTTCCTATCCAATGGGAACTTCCTTCATTTACCTGGCGATGCCGCGGCCAAGGGGTTACACTGCTCACCACCATACGGCGCTGACGAAAACAACACGCGCAATTGTATCCCCCCCCCATCTCCCTCGCCCCCATTCGTCTTCATGCGGTGGTGCTTCAGTAAGAACTCGGATAACTATAAATTCCACTGCAATAACAATAAACGTTTAAAAAGAACAGAACATTTATTAGTTACATTTAGCTCTAAGGGGGAAATCCGCTAACAGCAGGTTTTTGCAGAATTGGCCTCAACCGTTATGGCTTGCATGCTAATAACACTGATCCCACCAGACACAACCCGTTCTCACCCGTACCACACAAATCTGCCTCCACAACCCAACACCAGATTCCTAGTCTTATTTGCCCACTCACATCCAGCCTCGGACAAACATTCTCCAAATTTCTCGAGTCTGCAGTGTCAGTAAACTTAACCATTTTCCTGCTAGCGACCTCTTCAGGAACCCTCTAAAGACGGACCTTTTAATAGTAAACACAGCCGGTCTCAGATATAACAAGACAGCCAATGTACGTATAACATAACATTCAGGCGCTTTGTGTGTTTTGATTTTCTCTACAACTTTTGTCTGCAACATTTCTCATTCTTAGAAGAAATGAGCGAGATATTATCATAAATGGTGTACTGTGCACCCCGTAAAGTACCCGTTATTCTTGTCACATTTTAATGAAACTTGAATTTCTCCTCGACAGTTTTTGTAAAAATATTCAAACATTAAATTCCATGAAAATCCGTCTAAGGGACGATGAATTATTCTGTGCGGGCGGACGGACGGGCTGTGGCTTCGTGCAATTTTGCGAACGCGTCTAAAAACCAGTCAGTTAATGCTGTATAAGGAAATAATTGCTGTTTTTTTTTTCCTGAGATCCATACACAACACATCGACACATTGTGTGGGCAGAACGTAGAATTTGTGAATATCAAACTCAGTGGTACATTCAGTAAACACGGGGCTTTGAAGTGTTCATAGGGGGCCATTAACCTTTTAAAATTTTATATCTCCCCCTTTTTGTTTCTGAATACTTCCCATGGTACGTGAATGGCATTCAATGCCTCCCACCCTAAGAGACATCTTTCACCACCCATTCACCACCTGACACCTCTCAGTACATCACCATTCTAAACCAAACCACCACAATTCTTTCTTCCACTGCAGGCTGCATAGTCTCTCCTCTCCTCTCTCTCTCTCTCTCTCTCACCCCCAACCCCGCTAATTTCACTGCGGTATTTAGTGAGTTGCCCTCGAGATGCGGGCGCAAAGGAACGGGTGTCCATACACAGTGTCAGTGTTGTGTCATTTCAAACTGAACTCTATTACATCAACACGCCTTTGCACAACTTTCCAGTACCTGCGTAATGCCTAACACCAACTTCTTGCACAACGATTTTATTTGTTAATTACTGCACCGACATGTTTCGGCCTCGGCTCTTTGCCATCTTCAGGGAGCTCGCAAGTTTTTCGACGCGTCCAGCTGATGTGTCAGCTTGTGTGGCAGAGATTCTACGTAAACGATTAAAATTCTAATTAAAACACTGAAACATCAAAATCCTCAAAACCACTTTATGGTTACATACAATATAAAACTATTGCAATTACACATTTATGTAATTTGCTGTGTCCAAACACCTATGTTTAACCTAACTTCAAACAATTCCAGGACCTATTTCATTTCAAGAAATGCGTAATAAAACACTCTTAGATCTGTGCTGATGTGGGATACTACGCAGCGTACAGTTGCAATTCCTTACCGACGTTTCGGAATAACCTATCGGTCTCATCTTCTAGGGTCAAGAAATCCAGCACCATATGCTGCGTTATATCCCACATGAGCGCAGAACACATCTACATCGCGGCGAAAGCCTGAAATGTCGCCTCAAACATTATTAGTTCTTAGTTCTCTCCGACAATAACCACGGCAACCTTCAAATTTCGTGGCAAACGCAAAAAAAAAAAGGCCTTGAGATCCTTCTTTTTTGTGCATTGCCACCTGAACTGTGACGGTACTCCGAAATACGACTGCATCACCTTTAACTGACCAACACACACCATCCCATGTATACTAGATCACATACAGATTACAGCTCCAACAGTTTCGGTGTTCGCCGACACCGTCTTCAGGGAGCCCCTTGCAACTGCACGTTACAGCTGACATACCAAGATGTCAGCCACGCACGTGCACACCAATTTACACGATGCACAGTGGATACAAGGTGACATACGTCACAGATCCCGAAGATTCACATCTTTTGAGACGCGAGCAGCCACCAACATTTCGATGGAGTGTACTGCCTTCATCTCCACGGACAAGAATTCAAGAACTGTACTGGGTCTAGTTTAGTGATGTGAGGTGAAATCGAACGACAGGAAATGTAAATGGGTTAGGTCAAATGAGAGGGCAGTGAAGTGTAAATGAGAGGAAGTGAAGTGTCGATATTTGTAGTGAAGTGTAGTGTGGTGAAGTGTGGTGACGTGTTGCAGTGTAGTGATTGTCTTAGTAATAAGGTTTCCAACATTATTAGAAGACATATAGATAATATGAAGTTGCTGATTATATATTCCTTAGGCTCTATTTTTTATCAATGTATATATGGTTGTATGCCTGTCTAATACTATAATTTATGTATTTTTATTGTTATGTATGTGTTCTTATTGTATGTTTATGTATCTTCATCGTGCTAGCTGGCACTCTTCGGCTACCCTGACTGAGGTTTTTCCGTGCTTTTTCCTCATTTGTAAGGCAAATGTCAGGGTAAAAACCGGAAAGATGGGACACGGCCCGCACTCTTTCAAAATTGTTTTTGTGTTGTTCTTTGTATTGTTTACTTTTGTGTTGTTCTACGTGTTGTTTGTTTTTGTGTCGTTCCGTGTATTGTTTGTGTGTAATGTGTACTGTACTGCTGCCACCGGGTGGCTACCCAATTGCAGTTAACAACTATATCATATACATCAATGGTGTCAGCAGCGCATCAGAGGGTTGGTGGTCCGGGAAACCCCAGTCGACAAAGGTTACATCCCAGAAGAGTTGAATCTTCACGAACTCCGCTGCGAGAACCACAAATCTCGCATTGCCGCCTGTTCTTGGCCGAACAAGGCTCAGGCCCAGTTCCGACCGCCACGAATTTCGTGGCGGTCGGAACTGGGCCTGAGCAAACGCAAAGGCACGTGTACCAACGGAAACTTGCAGAAACGCGCTTCCTCCCGTCAACACTCCGTCTGTCCGTCCGCGTGTAACAACTATTCCATACTGGAAGCTTTTCTCGTCATTCCTTAGCACATTCCAACTTTCGTCACAATCGGACGGACACTTTACATGATAGCTTATGTGCGTTTCCGCGCGCATCTCGAGCGGAAATGGCCAAATATTCATCGAAGAAAAGAAACAATACTTCAACCAAGCACTTCTTCTTCTTCTTCTTTCTTCTTTTGTTGGCGTTACAACCCACTATGGGTTTTAGCCTTCTCAGTGATTTTCTTCCATTCCGTCCTTTCCTTGCTCAGTTTTCTCCACCTTCTTATTCCCATCGTCTGGATATCTTCTTCAACGTCTTCAAGCCATCTTTTCCTTGGTCTTCCTCTGATTCTCCTACTCATTGGCTTCCATTCTAATATTCTTCTACGCATTCTCCGTCCATCCATCCGCATCATGCGTCCTAGCCAGGCCATTCTTCTGCTTTTATAAATCTTACTATGTCTGCACTTCCTATGAGTTCATTCAGTTCATGGTTCTTTCTGATTCTCCAAATTCCATTTTCTTCTTGTACGGGAACAACAATTTTCCTTAATATTTTCCGCTCAAATATTCTTAATTGTTGTTCATTTCGATTCGTTAATGTCCAGGCCTCACATCCGTATGTTACTGCAGGTCTTATTAGGGTTTTATGTATTTTTAGTTTTAAACTTCTATTTAATGCTCTTGATTTCATTAGTGTTCCACATGAATAGTAACATCGGTTTCAACAAAGCACTGCAGGCAAAAATGAAACGTATCATTTGTATTTAATTCCCACTACGTTTTCACTTGAAGTGTCAGGCCTTCAACATAACTAGACAAAGATCCGGGCACCACAAATTCATGACAAGTATCAGGAACACGCCTCTTCTTTACAAACAAAATATACGCCTCTACTTGCAATACATTCGAAACACAATAATAAAATTGATTCAGTCAAACACGACAATATTTTTATATTTATTTTAACTGATTGGCGGTAAGTTTCGGTCGTTACATCACCATCAGGCGAACCTTACAAGAAATTTTAAAAGTCAGTTGAATTTAATGTGCACTGCATGTAGCCTGTTTGAAATTTTATGTAAAGTTGGCCTGATGATGGTCTAATGTCTGAAACGTGTTGCCAATAAGTTGAATAATAAAATATTGTTTTGCTTTACTGAAATAAGTAATTTTATTATTGTCTTTCAATTCCATAACACAACGGGATGTCCTCTACAAAAAAAAATACATACATTCCTTTTTCAGAATTCCAACAATTACCTTCTGATGGCCGTACACGTCCGCCGAAACAGGTGGTAATAAATATATTCAATACATGACATTCGTAGTGAAGTGTTACTCGGACCATGTAGTCGATATACATGTGACACACACAACGGGATGGTGATATATAAAAGAAATAAAGGTGACCGGACGTGACGTAATTGTTGCGTTGCTATAAGAACACGGCATACTTCTGAGGAATGCTGATTCTGGGATGTGACAACGTGTAGCCAGGCAGAAATTCGTACAAGTTCCGGAAATACTTGCTTTCTGCAACTTCGGGCACAATGACGATGGTGGCAGCAAGCTCCTCGTAAAGTCGTTAAAGTCTCTAACAAACCAAGCGACGGAGCATTCCAGCCAAAGTCGTCACCACTGGCGTAATTGGCTTATGACAAGGAAGGGGGGTGGGGCATCGACCATGGGTATTAGGAGTTTTGACTTTCGAAGGGGTCAAGTTATAAAACAGGGGAAGGGTGGTTGGACTATTTCTTAACATATATACACCCCTTTCTCCCACTCTTCAGCCCAATTTTTTTTATTTTCCTCCCCTCAAATCTGTAATGAAAAAAGTCTTAGAAAAAAATATTCGACTGGCATCCCCCCCTTTCCCCCAAATTACCCCAATATCATCACCGAGGTAAAAAAAACCGTAAAGTCGTCCCTGTCCATGCCATTAGGCGGAGTAAAGGCACAGCTCCACTCATTCTCAATTTCGACACTAGATGGAAGTGAGCGGGCTAACTTCACGCCTCGGCCGATTTACCCCCGGGAAATAGCCCCAGTACCCATTTCACTGAAGGCTGCGCGAGCCCCAGAAACGGTATGGACATTGTTAATAAGAGAAAAATTTCTCGACCCTACCAGGATTCGAACCCCGGGCCGTCCAGTCCGACGGACCTTCGAAACCTCGTATTTTCGGAAGTGTTTAAGCTGACACGCATTAGACCACCGAGAGTGAAGAATTCATCCTGCAGAGAATACACACATGTCCAAAGAATAACTCGTACAGCAAAGCCGACAGGGTCTACCTTCCATGCCCCAGTTCCCCCAGATACTGTACCCAGGATACACTCACTACGCATGCAGCTAGCGGAAACCGAAGTGGAACAACGAGAGTGACAAATCTCTTGTCCACGCTCCCTTTGTTAAGCCTTTGTTTCCGGCACCACGAGTATCAGGAGTTGGGGTAGAGAGAAAAGGGTTAAAACAATAGGGATCCCCCTTCGCCTGCTGACGGTCATTAAAGACAAGATTACGCCTACTGCGCAGTGCTACGACCCTCCGATGTCAGGTCTATTCAGCAAGCCTACCAATAAGATCCCCCAGTGTGCTCGCTGGCAACCAGCGTAAGAGCTGCGACCTACTCACAACGCTGCCATGTGCAATACTGCGTAAGGAAAAGTAGATCCTTTAACAGCTGTCAAACCCCTCTGCAGCCTAAGTTCGTCTAAATAATATAAGAAATTCGTAAGGTTTGAGGCAACACAGCTGCCAGAACCTCAAATTTCGAACAAAAATTCAATGCACACCGCAAAACACTAAAAGTTACAGCTGTACAGGAAAACGACCTGCTCTTTGTTGTGACAACCATACGAAATAAACAAACACACTTTGTGGAGTGAATGCGGATTACTGTACGTTACAGCAAATGGTACATACAGAAATCAGGGGGCTTTGAAGGGTTTAAGAGCCAAAATGCATAGCTATTCGTTCGTTAAAGGTGAAATGTAACATGGTTAAGCACGGCGGCGCAGCGAAATGGGAAGCAAGACCCCACTCACCGCTGAAGTAACTAATTAACTAACCAAACAACTAACCAACGAGCCAATTCCACGTACCACAGCCCTTCTTGAGAGGCTAACAGTTCCTCAGAAGTAAGATATGCCCCGAAATTTATAGAACCAGACGGTTAATTACCAGGTTCACAATACCGCACAGCCATGTCAATCCCATTCTCTGTCTTCAATACCCGTTTTAATATTATGCTTCCTGTCATGTCTAGGATTTCCAATAGGACTCTCTGCTTCAGACTTCTCGATATCGAAGGCCTGCAAGCATTTCTATTCGCTCCCATGCGTACTACATACCCAGCCCTTCGCATGTCCCTTTATTTAATAAAAAAAGAGTACAAATCAACAAGCTCCACATTATGCAGTTCTTCCCAGCCTCCCGCTACTTCCTCTCTCGAAAGACGCACGCAGAATTTTTCTCATCACCCTGTCATCGGCCACCCTCATCTTATTTCCTTCTCTCAGTGTGAAAAAATTTGTTGCACGCCACTACAGAACAAACACGCAAAATTCTGATCTCCAAGTTTTTAGAACGCAGACAGGAAGAGAGTAAAGTTACGAACAGAAACGCTGCCAGTATTCCCTCACTTTAATCTGCTCTTCATCACTCCATCCCGTCCACTGATCAGAAAAAGCAATGTGCTGCTGGTTTCGAAGGAAGCCTGGCCGCAAATGTCAGTTGGCACGGTGGCCTTGCGTTCAGCTGTTAAGAGTGACGCCATCTACATTCGGTACAGTGGCCTTGCGTTCAGCTGTTAAGAGTGACGCCATCTACATTCGGTACAGTGGCCTTGCGTTCAGCTATAAATGTGACGCCACCTGCAATCGGCACAGTGGCCTTGCGTTCAGCTGTAAGAGTGACGCCACCTGCATTCGGGACAGTGGCTTTGCGTTCAGCTGTAAGAGTTACGCCACCTGAAGTCGACACAGTGGCCTTGCGTTCAGCTACAAGAGTGACGCCACCTACTTTCGGTACAGTGGCCTTGCGTTCACCTGTAAGAGTGATGCCACCTGCATTCGGTACAGTGGCCTTGCGTTCAGCTGTAAGAGTGACGCCAGCTACATTCGGTACAGTGGCCTTACGTTCAGCTGTAAGAGTGACGCCACCTACATTCGGTACAGTTGCCTTGCGTTCAGCTGTAAGAGTGACGCCACCTACATTCGGTACAGTGGCCTTGCGTTCAGCTGTAAGAGTGACGCCAGCTACATTCGGTACAGTGGCCTTACGTTCAGCTGTAAGAGTGACGCCACCTACATTCGGTACAGTGGCCTTG
>Ga0123352_10008540_pt1 | contig 15944 bp, 8 predicted proteins | sample TergutLab28metaG_FD_89700 | JGI IMG/M metagenome (GOLD analysis project Ga0123352, IMG submission 89700) | Labiotermes labralis P1 segment gut microbial communities from Petit-Saut dam, French Guiana - Lab288 P1 | ecosystem: Host-associated > Arthropoda: Insects > Digestive system > Gut ... | reverse complement strand
TGCATCTCAGTATAATGTTTTGCTGACCGTGCATCTCAGTATAATGTTTTGCTGACCGTGCATCTCGGTATAATGTTTTGCTGACCGTGCATCTCAGTATAATCTTAGCAACTGACCAGCACAAGTTCTTGTTTTATAATAAGTTTATTATATTCCTCTACATGTTTCGAGCACTGTTGTGTTCATCATCAGGAGGTCAAATTGTATTATTCAGCAGAGTGTGACGATACCACATGCTGTATAATACCATTTGACCTCCTGATGATGAGCACAACAGTGTTCGAAACATGTAGAAGAATATAATAAACTTGTTATAAAACAAGAATTTGTACATTAAGTTGGCAAATTGCTAAGATTAGTTACTTCTACTCTAATTTTCTTACATAAAATAAACTTTTCTGAACATTAATAAATTTTTTTTGGCGCGAATTCGTTCGCGAGAGACTTCAAGTGCATTAATATCCTACTCCCAAGCACATTTCTTTGATTTATCTTCTAATATTATCCACTCATCTGCAACTGCTTCTCCCAACTGGCCTTTTTCTTCAAGTTTGGCAAATCAAATTGTGTATGCACTTCTCTCCCCATCTGTAAAACAAATGATTATTTGTGCACAGAGACCTCACTACATGAATCGGTAAAGTTTCGCTGCTTTTTTCTACACTGGCAATAAAAGATATTTGTGAAATCTGAGACTGTTTCATTTGTCTTCGAGTGTGGATTTTAAATCAGAGTGCTCTGTGTGGATTGCTACTACATATGACGTTCCCACAGTGGTGTTACTGCGGATTGAATTCTACTTGTGTGTTACGCTGTGTCGATAAGATTTAACATCCCACCGTACAACTACGTGTAAATACTCTGTTGTCATATTTTGTATATTTGTAGAGTGAAGGAAAAAATGACGAGGTAACTATGATCAGGGTGGCACAGGGTAACTTCTACCCCGATTTGAAGCTTTGCAACCCTTCACGTGACAAGTATTCTCTTCAACTTGTGGTCATCGCTCATCACTAGAAGAGTTTTCCAATCTCTGATGGATCAAAAGTTATAGCCATAAAGTCCAAAGTTTGTTCAGGAAACATTTTATCGCCAAATGCTGGGAGAATTTCGCTTTTTTGCTTGTGAGAAAAGTAATGGATTCTCTTGTGTTGTGTTAGAATTAAAGGAATCTGGGCTGTTGCTTGGTAACCGAACACTTCATATGTTTAAATATAGCAGTGTGCGATGTATATTTTGCTGAAGGTTGTCAAAGCTGCGTGTTTTTTCTGGCTTTGATGAGGGATGTGAATTTTATTTTTATACGATGTTTAACTGGTAGCATACTTTATTTCTACAAGACTGTAAGAGATTTTGTAAGTGGAAATCTACCATCTAACATTAAGAATCCAAAATTTCACACCATCATTGCTCCATCGATTAATCATACATCACCATAATTAAAGCGATCTGATACATCTCTTAAAATTCAATTAAGACTCTCAGTGCTGTATGTATTTTGGTACTGTTTAGGATCTAGGAAGTGTGTCATCCCCGTTGTTTGTGTGAAACCTGGAAAATTGTATGTAGTCAAACACAACTGTGTCACATGAGGTGTATTTAATGACTATATAATGGACAACTACATGTTTCGGCCTGTACTGGTCAACTTCAGGTTGTCTTAGGGGAACTTACGATCTTACTATAACCATGCACGCGCACGTGGTGTACAGATCTCTACATACGGGCCTTATTAGCAAAAACAAAAAACAAAAACAGGAATCTAATAAGAACAACACAAAACAAAAACAGATACAGAAAAATAAAGCTATTGTGGGGGTGTACTCGGCAGGTATGAAGTTCTGTAGCTTTATTTTTCTGTATCTGTTTTTTTTTGTGTTTTTTTTATTAGATTCCTGTTTTTGTTTCTGCTAATAAGGCCCGTACGTAGAGATCTCTACACCACGTGCGCGTGCATGGTTATAGTAAGATCTTAAGTTCCCCTAAGACAACCTGAAGATGACCAGTACAGGCCGAAACATGTAGTTGTCCATTATATAGTCATTAAATACACATCATGTGACACAGTTGTGTTTGACTGCATACAATTTTCCAAGTTGGTACAGTTTACTTACCATCGCCGTTTGTTTTATTGCCTTTGTGGTAAAATGGAACCTCTGAGGATGGCAAGTACATAATTTTTAAATACCTTCAATTCAGACGTTTTTAATGAAACCGAATAAAAATAAGTGTTGCATCAGCTGGTTTCAATTATTCTGATATTTATGACCCCACTCGGTTAGAGATGCATTGAATTTCTGTATAAAGCAGAAACCCGTGTGATTTATTCCGTCTAAAATAAGGATCTAATAGTTGTATTTAACATGTTTGCCTGGGAGTCTCGACACACACAAGATACTAGACTTGTGAGGATTTGTGAAAAGTAAACACAAATTCTAAAGCACAATGTGAAAACGTTTATAGTCTTTTGGAATAATAATGAATGGACACGTTACCGGTACCCACGGACAATGAATAGTGCTCCTTGAAGTTCAAAAGACTCGCAGTAAACGAACTGGGGTCGGCCCAAATTGTACATATCCATACTTTAAGTGGCATTAGAAACCACGATTACAATCTTTGATACGTAGAAGATGGTACACGCTTTAGATCGCACAGCGATTATGATTCATATATAATTTCTCCACCCTGCAGATGGAGAAGGTGGTTTCTTTCCCAACGTGGTTAAATAACCACCACAGCTTGAGAGGCCACGTCCATAAAGACTGTTGTTTTTACAGTCATCGCCGCAAGAACAACGAATCTGGCCATGGTAATTTGTTTGTACTTTTATTTGTATGACATTGTGTACTGTCCTAGACTAGTGCTGTCGTTCCGGGAAGTAATTTATGTACACTTGCAAGATTTGGAGCGCCCTCAGCACTATTGCTGCTGATTCAAGTCTTCTGAGATGCGATGATGCATCGAGTGGTAAATTCTTGCTGACGTTTCGGAGGACTATAGTGTCGTCATCTGCAAGGTCACACAGTCCAACTCGAACTCTGGTTGGACTTCTTGATCCTGGGATGAATGTGATATGATCCATACAAAAGTCGGAAATCCTTTACCAGTCGAAAAATCGTAACATCCCAGCGGCCACGAGTCTTCTTGTACGTGAATCTGTATTCTGATTCTGCACATTCATGTTTTGTCCCTTTGCACGATCTGTGTTGGCATTTTCAGCCAAGTAGCTGTATATTTTACCGCAATTTTAATTTTAGGTCAAGATCGTGTCCCATCCCAAAATACAGAGGAGTGAACAAATGTCTCCGTGCAAGGACTTACCCCCACCACCCCTCCCTGCCCTCACCACACGCTGTGCGATTCATTCCCACTGAGCTGTAATGATCAGCCGAAGCCGGTCAATAAAATCGGAAGGATTATTGATCCAAGTCATGGGCGGGGCATGTAGCACACATGGCGGATAGTATAGGTGTACACAGGGTTTCGGTGGGGAAACCTGAGGGAAGGGGACCACTTGGAAGACACAGGCATAGATGGGAGGATAATATTAAGATGGATCTTCAGGAAGTGGGTTGTGGGGACATGGACTGGATCGGTCTGGCTCAGGATAGGGACAGGTGGCGGGCACTTGTGATTGTGGAAATGAGCCTTCGAGTTCTATACAATGCGAGGAATTTCTTGACTACCTGAGAGGCCATTAGCTTCTCAAGAAAGACTCTGCCCCATGGAGTAAGTAAGTAAGTAAGTAAGTGAGTGAGTGAGTAAACTGTGCCCATTCCATTATAATATTATTCTCTCACCTACTCACATGTTTCCCAAATGGTCTCTTCCTTCCAATTTTTCAGTCAAAATGCGTTTCTCATTTTCTCCATGGATGTTGCATGTTCCTCCTAGTCTTACGTTCTTGCTTTGACGTCTCTTAACAATATCATACTCAGTCGCTTGTTACGAAAGAAAGTTCATTCCCGGGTTTCGGGTGCAGAAGGGTAACAGTGTGTATATGAAGTGCTTCTTCCATCTTCTTATCTGAAAGCGAGAATGTAAAACGTGGCACAATACGAAATGCCACTAAGAGCTCAGTAATCTAACCGCTGTCGCAGTGCAAGCTATGAAGCCATATGGAAAGTGCAGGTAAGCTCCACTCATTTTCAAAGTCGGCAATAAAAGTAGCTGAATTGTCAGCTTCACGCTGTGGCCACATATTTCCTGTGGAAGAGACGCCAAGCACCGGTTTAGTTGGAGCCTGGACGGTTCCTAGAGACGTTCTGGATGCATTCGAGGAAAATTTTTGGCCCCCTGCCAGGAATCGAGCAAAGGGTTTAAGTCTTAGCCCAAGTGTCTGTAGTGTCGAATGGTGGGTTTGCAAATGATATTGAAGGAAGCGGTGACGACCACATTTCACATATTTTCACATTTGCCTGGAGTACTGAAGAAAAACAGAAAAATCTTAAAATCAGTCCAGACAGCCGGTGTAAACTTAGTGCGATCTGTAAACACAAATTTTCCAAGCCTATCTGACCTATATACTTTCAGGAATACAAAATTCAAGTCTTATCTGCAATTTTTGAATTTTTGTATGTGAGGGTAAAAATGCGTTACCGTCTACGTGGTGTTTGTGTGTGTGTGTGTGTGTGTGTGTGTTGGGTCTAAATCCTGTCGAATTGTTTCTTACCTTGATATCTAGGCTCAGGCTCTAGTTTGCCGAGAGCAGATTGAAGAAAGTGAAATCCTTCTCGTGCTGTACACATTGATCTCTTGACTTCAAATACGCAAGCTGAAGTCCAACAAGGAAAAAGTCCCTTCATATGAACTTTTATGTAGCTGAAGACCATCCACAGAATGAATATTTCAGTGTTTTTGTGTCACAGTAATTGAAAAGTTCGAATTTTTAAACTGGGCCGAGTTCCTGAAGATGGATATATTTTATATATTTGAACCTGCGGAATTTCGTTCACCAACCAAGTACTGAAGTTAAACGTGCATGGACCTTTAACTTCGCTTGCCCTGTATGTGCACTCCTGCTTGAAAGCATCGACAACTTTTTTATTTGTTGTAGTCTGTGATGTTGCTTCAGTTTCTTCGATTACTGAAGAAACTTATGTAAACTGCATGTGATAGAATACAAGATTTTGGACTTCCACCGCGGAGTAGACGAGAACCGCGCTCTGCTGGGTTAATATACAGCGAGTTTTGGTAATTTCTTACTGACGTTTCGGGACAACTTATCGGTCCCATCTTCAAGGGTGAAGAATCTGATAGCAATATTAACACATTCCTAATTATGGCTTCTAGTATTAATTATTAATTGGCCTTATTATTTCATTCAATTGCGATTGCCTACCCGTATGTAATCTTTTAATCTGTTACGTTACGATACGTACTTTCGGAGCACATTGTAGCGCCTGTATTATTCCTTCTTGTGACAAATAATCTTTTTTTGTTTATATACTTATGTTCGTATTAGCCTCGGCAACTCTGTACATACTTGTACTGACTTGTGTAGCTGTGTATTGCCTATTGTAGTGGTTCCCAAACTAAGACAGTGTTCCGCGAGTTGGTCCGAGGTTTTGTGGCATTGCAGTCGGGTAATGTCTGTCTTTTCTGCTTTCGTAGTGACATGAAATTACTAAATACAGTTCTCCAAATTTTATAAAAACCCATCTGTCCGACCAGACACACAGTAGGCTTAAAATATGACATATCACTTTCCGCTAGTAATTTGTGTCCTTTTCGAATGTCACATTACGTGTTACATCAGTTTTTCATGGCGTTCGAAGGAAGCAGAGTGATTTACGTATTCCATAGTTTCTGGAGACCCGGCCTCCTGGAATAATGTACGATTTGGTTAGATTTTAAGTGTCATTCTTTCCCCTCTTTTCGTGACATATAATGACTTAACCCTTTAAGCCTGAAGTGACTGCAAACATTTGTTAACATTTCAGTTAGTGCTTATAAGAGAACACACTGCAGTTCATCAACACAAATTACATATTTGACGTTGTTCAGATACATAATTTGTGTTCATTGTGAGGGTAGAATGAAACAAATAAGTTCAGTCTTTATGTGTTACAGCATGTGGTATGTATACTTACCATTTGACTTTCAACGGGGTTACTAAATTAGCCCGTAAGTTAATCAGTTAACAGCCTGGTTTTAACCTGATGACGATACTTAATGAAAGTCATCGTCAAGGAATAGAGAAATGGCTAATAGAGAAGTTAACGTTTGTCGGACTGTGTCGGTGGCATTGACATATAAGTGTGGAAAAGTGTGCGTGACCTACAAGTTCTGGCACTTTGCCCTGTTGTTGCGTCTGGACACTTTGCACTAACCTTGTTTAAATTGTGTCGAAAAGTGTAAGCCTTGCAGGAATAACTTGTTGGGCCCAGGGTCGCTCGGCGTCGCTCTGCGTCACAACGATCCTGGAGCTCAGCGTCTTAACACATTAAAATTATTTGTGGACAGTGCTGATTTTTTCACGATTTACTGATATTTTGCAAATGCTACGTATCCACCCAGGAGAGATTCCTCTATCTCCAGTCTGGTCTCTTCACTTCAGAATTTCAGTCTAAATGTTGTGTGCATTTCTTATTATAGCCACGCCTTCAATATTCGCCAGTAATCTTCCTCGTGTCTTTTATCACCGAAGTAGAAAAAAAAGTGAAGAATAAAAATGACGAAGCTTCTCATTATATATTTCCACCTTATTATTATCATCATCATTATCATCATCATCTTCCCTCTTAAGTCCAAATCGTCTTCTCAACATTTTATTCTCAGACACCCCAGGTAGCTTCCCTCCCCGAGAGTGAGTTTTATTCTTATGTGTAACAAGAGCTAAGTGTTGTAGATTTTGGCTATTTTATTTTTAACTTGTTTAAATTTGTGTTCTTTAAGTTGCCTCCAAAATTAGTAGCAAAAGAAACTCATACTGACGACCTTGTGATGTGGTATGTACAAACAACCATCGTATTACCCATACATAATAACTACTCAAATATTTGTACTGTTTACCATTATTATTATTATTTTGTCATTGAATTATACTTATTATTTACTACTATTATTCTATGTTACATTCCAGAACTATCGTGGAAGTGTATAATACTACGACCTCCACACCTTAAGAAACACTTCTGCACTGCTACAACGAATTTTATTTCTACAAACAATTTATGGGCATTTTTAAATGTATTTAATAATCCATCCATATTTTTATACATGCTTTATTGATGCTGAATAACTACCAGAAGATAATCAAGATCGAAATATGTCGACGTTCTGTTGGATTGTGTGCACAACACTTGTTGGTTTTTTTATATGAACTGTTTATTAATTCGCGAACATGAATAACATTGAGATCATATTGTTTTCTTTGTTACAGGTAAGTTGGAACCGATTTTATTGGTTACGAGAGTGCATGAAACATCGTCAGTATGTTCGGTGTTGCCGTCTTCTTCATGGTAATATTACTTTAAAATTATTTTACAATATTCCTGTATTTGCTACAATACCAGTTTGAGGGGGGGGAGGAGAGAATTACGGCTTGTGCTTGGACACTGGCAAAATCTGAACTGAGTGAGGTTGTCCTTGGGCACACTATGATCCGAAATCTTCCATCATTAATCGATTAGGGTTGTTCGTATGAATCGTCGTATAACTAGTTCTGTCCTCGTGCTCATGATCTGAACGGGTTAGTCACTAGACTGTCCCCGTGCACGCAGCGATCGTCTAAACTGACTAAGATTAAGATTGTCCCTGTGCTCCCCGTGATCTTACTCGGGTTTCATCACTAATTTCGTTCATAAGCAGTCAGCGTTTTAAGTCCATTACTTATTGGCCGATCGATTAGCTTCGTGGAACTTGCATTTACTTGGGAAGGCAGAGTTGTTCGAGCCACAAATAGGTACAGAGAGCGACTGTGTGTACACACAAGCCAATGAGACGTTCCGAGAAGAAATCTCAACATACTTACCTATTGCATAGATTTAGGGTTCTAAATTTATTTCATTATTTTATTTTATAATATAAAGAATTTATTATCTGCAGGTTATTTGTGCCATGTACCCTTTCGGTGTAACCTCATTCTCATCATCGCTATATTTGTAATTACTGACCTACTACTTGTCTTACTACTACTGTTACTGCTTCTACTACTACTACTACTAATAATAATAATAATAATCATAATAATTATAATTATAATATATTTAGTGTGTAGGTACGTATACGACATGTCTCCTTACCGAACTCCAGAAGCTTAGTTCTTATGGATGATTAGTTATCGTAAAAGAGTCGGAAGCTAAAGAAAATTTGCACACAGTCAGCCGCTTGTTGTCTTACATGCCGCAGAAAGATTACCTTAACGGTAGATGGCTAATTTTCAAAGTCGACTACAATGCATCATTTCACGCTCTGCAAACAAGCGATACTTCGGCCTCGCCACGTCGCGCGTCTTCCATGTTGTTAATATGGAATGTAGGAAACTGAACTGCTGCTCTGGGTCGTCTTTAGAGCCGCGAATTTCGTGCTGTCTGGTGGAAATCGGTCAGCTGTTTCATGGGCCGAAATTGACACACACACACACACACACCCACAGACACACACACACACATACACGCACACACCCACACACACATCCACCCACACACACACACACAAGCACACAAACAAACAAACAAACATTCACACACACAAACACACGGAGACAACAAAGCGATCTTAAAACTCCTCCTTTTTTTGTTTGTATGAAGGTAAGTGGACTGAAAAATGACACTGTAAAAATATGTAACCCACTGTCCTGGTTTATTTTCACATACGAGTGTTTTTTCGTTATACGTCAATACGTGTAATAACATGAGTAATGGGAATGAGCTGACTTCGTTGAACACTCAGCTAACCGTAGTGACTTATCAGATAAGCTTATGAAAAGGGTCTTTCTCCTCCTACGAAGCCACATAAAAGTTTAATTCAGTACTCCATTCCTTTGAAGACTGACATTGATGTAAACTGCATATAAAACTCAGTTTCTGCTTCATAGGAAACAAATACCTCCTTCATTTTGGACACAGATCGCTTTATAATGATTGGAGGGATAATTAGCGTTGATTGTGAAAATCTTACCGCAAAAATACTCGTTACTGTTCGGTGGAAACAATACATATTTCTTGATGTTTCAGCAGGTGATGTTATGGTTACCATCTGGTTTCAAATTGTTAACTGCAAATGTTGGTGTTAGCTTGAGATACTACTAAAACACAGTGAGAGCTCTAAATGTGCCTTTAGCAGAATGTAATTTAAACAAGCGCAATCTTAAATTTAACAAGAAATATGAGCAAATTATTCAATAATTCCGCATTAATTGTTATAACTTCCAGGTTACTTTATTTAGTGCAGTCTATCTTTTTCTTTGCTTTCATTTTCTCTAACTTATCCTAATAAGGCCTGACCTTGTATTAAGGTCTGTTTACGTTCTGTCCCAAGTGCAATGATGTAGCTGGAGTAATAAGCCAGATTGTTTATTTTCTTCTTTTTTTTGTACACTTTTTTTCCAAATTTTACACAAAAAGGAACAGAGGTTTTCATATTGGACCTCGATACATTTTTAAAATAAAATTTTAATTTCAGTTGGCTTGCTTTACAAAAGACTTACCGAAAGAGAATTTTACTTTTTGGGGATGCAGTCAAGAAGACGAGAGGCTGTCTTGTCTGTAGCAAAGATTTTCGCATGATATTCAGCCAGTATCAATTGTTCTTCGATATTTATACTGTAGGCTTTTCCTCACGGCTTGCACAAGTTCTTGCAGTTCGGGGGCTGAAGGGTACAAAAGTGTTACAGTGATTGTTTTATAGAACTGAAATTACACTTGTGATAATTTTTAAAATTATGTGCCAAATGGTAAAATTCTGCACACAACCTTGAGCTCAATGTTCTCATTTTTCTAGGAAGGCGGAGCCCTTCAGAGTCTTGCTTATTCATCGGATCTGTCCTAGAAATTTTAGTAAGTCTCGGGCCTGTTTAGGGACCACGCAGAGTTGAATTTAGAGCTAGAATATTTACAAATAAGAACGTACTTAGAGTAAGAACGCTTGTGTGACTTCAACGGAAAAATTAGTTACAAAAGCAGTCGTCTTCATGGCAGTAACAGAAGTAGACTTACATTAAGAAACATCAAAGGAATACACCTTCTGTTCTACTGAGCAGAATCTACTGATCCATTCAAGCACAACTCACATATCCCCGGCTAAATAAATGCTGTTCAGCGCCGTCGTGCTGAACATGACGCCCTGTGCGCAGTTTAGTCAAATCATAAAAGTATGATTATTTTATAGGTATTGGATCAGTTTTTGATTGGAGAGATGGCGTGTAAGCTTGTAGTTCTTTTTGCTGTCCACAAAATGCGGCTAGCTATCCGCCCTCTAGTTTGAATCTGACAATAGCTACTGACCTTTGCCGGTTTGCTGTGTGAAATAAATAATGAGAAACTGAAACCAAGCGAGACTTCAGTCTACTACGGAGTTCTGTGTAATGGTTTTGTGCAACTATTAGACATGTGCGAAATGCTAAGAAGAGAGACGTATCTTGAAGAAGCATTTAAAGCAGCTGCCGTTGCTATGGTGTTGCATAACGCCTATAAGTATAGCATTTTAATGGTTAGTAATGCAACTGAATTAGCCGGGATAGCTACTTCGTGGGCCTGAGTGGCCGATATGGAACCTGTGAGGAAGCTAAAAATATCTGCCTCTGTCTGGAATCTAACCGTGACTTCCAGGTCCTCTACCCTGAAGCCAAGTCACTCTGCCTATCCCCGCCAGCTGAAACCAACGTCCCAGATGAACACAATATCCCCGTCGTCTGGTTCCTCCCTGCAGAAGGAATCGGCGACACGTACAACCAAACCTCAGGCACCCATCCACTCCATGCATCCTTGAAAACCTGATAATCGTTCGACTTGTCAAGAAACTGAAGGTGCATTACCATTTTCAAAAGAGTCTCTTCTGGAAATTAAACCGAATCAGCTGAATCCAATCCACGACCTCACACACTGTTTCTGTGAGATTCTCGTGCAGCTATAAAGCGTAGATCTATATTCGAGAAATAAAGAGGCTGTACGTTTTCTGAGACGCGAAGCCGTGTGTTTTGGTACATAAGTACCGCTTTTTTCTTCAGGGTCAGCCAGAAGGACGGACGAAGAGAGTGGATCCGAAAAGTCGGCATTTATCTACCATTCTACAAGCATTATATCTAGCAAGACTGTAATCTTCACAATCAAAGCCGCGAGGATCTCAGTCTCACGTGTACTTATCGTCAGATCCCCCGTTCAAATCCCAGCCGAGGTACTGGCAATCCCATATTATAAGTGGTTTTGCTGCAGGCATTTTGGTGTAATTTCTGAAATCATGCTCATTCAAAATAAGCGAACATCACATCCGAATCGTGCGAAGTAAATATTGGCGCTGCAGCTGTATTCCGCTTGTCTTGCCCATCCTGGAAGGTTCAACGGCCGTCCTTTAGTGCTGCTACCGTGCCGACACTAGTTGGGTAACGTAAAGCACGTGCCGTGTCGAGCCGGCCTCCGGTCCGTGCTATTGTGGGGTGAATGACCGCAGCGGGGCAGACGACCACGTTACTTCCGTGTATCGCCGCTAGGAGAGTGTAGGCGGCTGGTTGGGGGGGAAGGTGGCCCGCGTCACAGCCAGTGGCGTTGCCGGTAGCAGAAATGCATGTTTAAGAAACTGACTATTATTACCACAGGCATTTTTGCACTCTATTGATAGTAACAAGGGTTTCTTTTTGTGCGTACGAAATTCTTTCCGACACCCCCTTCTGTTGATGTCTGTGGACAATCGTAGGCGTTTTCTTCATGTGGAAAATGAGGTATCCCGGACTTTAGCAGATAGAACGAATGCAGGTTTCAGCCGTAGTTACGTTCTGCTCTATAACGCAACTTTTCGCCGAGTTTTACATGTATTTCGGGATATACTTTTCCTTTGTAGCAGCAGGTTCTATTTTGATTTGGTGGAACTGGAGCTCCTTATTTTATTTACTGCCCTGCTGGCTGTGGTTCAGTTCCAGTCACAGTCTCCGGCCAGCCATTTAAATCTGTGGACCGCAAGACGTACGGAATTTCTAGACTTATATTTGAGATAAGTAGCAGGAACTTTATTGTTAACATCACTGTGAGTATTATTTGTGCTCATGGTGATAGCTGTGACAGTTACGAAAACATCGAAATTAAGGCAAAGACCCTGTCCACGTCTAAGTGCGTATGGGGGGAGTGGATGTCTAGCACCACTGATTCTTAAAGTCTACGCTAGATGGAAGTGAGTGGGTCGACCACTTTACTTTCGAGAAGGGATCAAGAGGAAACTGGATGGTCTGTCATGGCCGGTCTGGGCCTTTTGGAGAAGAGAAAACTTTCTTGCCCTGCCAGCATTAGAAACCCGTTTCGTCTAGCCCGTGAGGCAGTCGCTGTACCAACTAAGGTAGTCCGGCTGCCAGAAACACTGAAATGAGCAGAACAAAGTCGTATTGTAAAGACAGCTAAAAACTGCTTCGTAAATGTGGAAGATATCAAATACAGCATTTGAGAACACTAGAGGCAATGAAAATTTTATACAAGGAGAACATAAGATCAAATTAAGGTTCGTGAATGCATTCAGTTCAGATATTCTGTGTTTGTGTTTGCTATTTAGAAGCATGAAAATTAAAACTCGCAACTACAGTTTTATATTTGTTTTTTATGGGTGTGAATCTTGCGGCCTCTCACACCAAGAGAACGTAGCCTAAAGCTGTTTGGTAAGCAAGTGCTGCAGGGGAAACTGAATGTAAGAGAATGTAAGAAAAGATAGATTCCAGAAAGTTGTACAGCGAGTCATTTTATAATTTTTATTGTACCGACCCTAATCACGATATTTCATATTGTGCATTCTTCGTGCGGCTGGACGGTCCAGGGATCGAATCCCGGTAGGTCAAGATTTTTCGCACTCGTCCAGATCGGCCCTTGGGCCCACCCATCCTCCTGTACAAAGGTTACCTGGTCATTCCCGGGTGTAAAGCCACCTGGGCGTGGCGTTGACCATCCACCCCCATCTAGCGCCGAGGTTAAGGAAAAAGTAGAGCTAAACATTCACTCTCCCTCTGGGCCTTCATGGCTTGTTGTAGGGCGAAATTTACATTTTCCGTGCAACTGTGCTATATACATGAATTTAATATCCACATTTGCACAATGTTTTTATTTGCTAATTATTGCTCCGACATGTTTAAAATCCTTAACTGTTGACCATACTCAGGGAGTTTCCCGAATTGTACAGCTTATGCAAAACATATGTGGTTATTTTGTTGAAACAAATTGCTGTATTATTCTTTAAAACTTCTCTTTGATGTTCTCAAAGTTGTCGTCTGTAACTGGTGCCTCTTGGGCATTTGCACATTTAACATTGTACTTTCTCCATGCAACAATAGTATGTACATAATATGTAATACCAAATTGTTGCAGGATAATCAGATCGAGGAGTATGGGATGGGCGTGGCATATTGCAAGCTTTGGAGAGAATGAAAGAGCGTACAAACGTTTGATCGGAAAACCTGAAGGATAGACCCATTTGAATATCCAGGCGTAGATGCAAATGTAATACTAAGACGTATCTTGAAGAATTTGAAAGGGAGGATTTAGTTTGGGAGTCCTCTGGTTTAGGTTCATATCCAGTGACCTGTTTTTGTGAACACACTAATGAACATTCGAGTTCCGTAAAAGTCAGGGGTTTTCATGAGCTGCTAAGCAACTGTCAGTTTCTCAAGAAGTACTAGGCTCCATGGTGTTGTATTTTATTTAACGTTAGTTACATCTTCTACATCTAACATAATATCGTTAAATTGGCTTTGGTTGCCGTGCTAGTAACCTCTGTAAGCCCACCAATGCTTATTATCCTGGGTAATATGCACGATCGGTCCGAATGTAGTGGTAGAGTAAGGAATAGAGAGAGAGAGAGAGAGAGAGAGAAAGGAAAAATGGAAGAAAGAAGGAGCTGCGAGATTTGAGGTTTTCGAAGCGGTGTTATGAACACGCAAATCTGGGATATGGCGTCGCGACGGTTAATGTTTACGGACGTTTCGAAGAAGCTTCCTGCCTCCATATTCAAGGAAGTCCCTGAATAATCATGAGGTACACCACTGTGAGAAACTCAAATGCCGCATATTTTTGTCCCTATGGAGAGCCTACTTGCTGTCTTTAAACTACCGTGAGAATGGAGGCAACAGGTGTCTCCAAAACCTATGTAACTATCTGCGGTCGACATAGTGTCGTATGCGAGAAGACTATATTTTTAAAATTGAGGGTTGTTTCACCGTGCATCTTCCTCATGAAATAAAGTGAAATGCCAGCTTGATGCAACTAGGTAATTTTGTTGCTGTATTCTTAGCTCGACATGTTTAGTGTACATAAGCCAATCATCAGGAACATTTGATGTTGAGTTGCGGTGTATGGTTTTCTGCACCGAGTTTTTGGATGGGTGGTGGTCTTGAGAGCCGCTGCGTAGGTCGTGTGTTCGGTGCGGATGGTGCCGTGCACGACCTACGCAGCTGCTCTCAAGACCACCACCCATCCAAAAACTCGGTGCAGAAAACCATATGCTGCAACTCAACATCTAATGCTCCTGATGATGGGCGTATGTGCCCGAAACATGTCGAGCTAAGAATACTCAATAAAATTACCTAGTTCCATCAAGTTGGCATTTCACTATATTTTTAAAGTATTCTTCCGCCTTGGTGTCTTCAAAACTTAGTCGTCCTGCCCCATCCATTCGCTTGTTTGACTGATCTACAGACACTGACCCTTAGTTGACCGATTAACATGTGGTAGCAGAAATTTCGGTACAGCCAAAAGGAAATTTCATGCTGACTTGTCTGGCCGAAGGCGGACGGCACCTTTCTCGCACAGCGACGGATGACATCGCCCGCTCTGCGGTTCTCAGTCCCAAGTTAAAAAAAAAACTGTATGTAGTACCAAAGCCGGCATTTTCAAATGGGTTTCCCAACCAAATATCTATATGCATTCTTTGTCTTCTCCATTTTTAGCCACATGTCCAGACCTTCGTAATCTTCAAAATTTCACTGTCCTAACACAAAGCGACTTTTATGACTCACAAACTTTGACTTCGTATAATAACTTTAAACAGAATGTGCACTTTATAGTGACACTGATTATGGCACCGCTGGCGGAAACTTTGCAGCGTAGGAAGTCAGCATTGCCGGGAATTTAAAACCCCCTTTCACCTGCAGTTCAACCCAACTTATGTCATCGCAGTTTCTCAGAGTGCCCTCAGTTCCCGGCAGATGCAGGTTAGCTGTGCGATAAAGCTAGCTGCCGTGCTCAGGGACACAATAAAATGAACCATCTATATTTCACGTGAGTTTGCGATTTATGATTTACTTGCGCTGTCACTATCTACATACTATACCCGCGGAGGGGAGAGAATGAATAAGAACTCGGAGCGGTGGAATAAAATTGGCATAGAAGAACTGGAGTACAGTACTCGAAGAAAAACTTGTCCCATTGTCAATCTGACTATCATGAATCCCAGTTTGACTGAGGGAAGGGACTGAGTTTGTTTGTACCAGAATGTGGACTACTGGCGAGATGTTGTGGTTATTATATTCAGCGCCGTAAACAAAAATTGCCTCTTACACCTATACGAAATAGCCATCGAAAGTTTGCTGTATATTCTGATTTTAGCATTTTGGAAAGTAGACGTGAAGGCAATAATTTTAATTGAATAATAAAATTAATTTACAAAATTAGCATATCCTTACTTTGTTTATTGACCGCCTCTGTGGTCTAGTGGTCAGAGTTTCTGGCTACAGATACAGAAGTCCCGGGTTCGATCCCCGGCGCTACCAGATTTTCTGAGTAGTAGTGGGTCTGGAACGGGGTCCACTCAGC
>Ga0123352_10008538_pt1 | contig 15945 bp, 8 predicted proteins | sample TergutLab28metaG_FD_89700 | JGI IMG/M metagenome (GOLD analysis project Ga0123352, IMG submission 89700) | Labiotermes labralis P1 segment gut microbial communities from Petit-Saut dam, French Guiana - Lab288 P1 | ecosystem: Host-associated > Arthropoda: Insects > Digestive system > Gut ... | reverse complement strand
CTGTCTCTATCCTTGGCCAGCCCAATCCAGTCCATATACCTACATCCCACCTCCTGGAGATCCATCCTAATATTATCCACCCATCTACGCCTAGGTCTCCCCAGTGGTATCTTTCCCTCCGGTTTCCCCAGCAAGACCCTATACACCCCCCCTCTCCTCACCCATACGCGCCACATGCCCAGCCCATCTCATTCTTCTCGATTGTATCACCCGCACAATATTGGGTGAGGAGTACAGATCGTTTAGCTCCTCATTATGCAATCTCCTCCATTCCCCCGTTACCTCGTCCCTCCTAAGCACAGTTAGTAGAGTAAAAAATGTTTTATCCGGCATCTTCGGGGGAAAGGGGTTGCTGGATCGCAGTTTTCCAGATATCAGAATGTTATGCCCAATGTGCATCTTAGTGTAGCTAGTACCCTCATGGACAGACTTAACCCAATCTGTCACTTGATATCCTGTCCTGTGTTCCTTTTTGAACTTTATGTTCTCTTTTAATCAGTCCTTAAGTAGTAAGTTACACATATAACTAAAAAAAAAAAAGATCAACAACCTCGAACTTTCTTAAACAACACACAATACTACATTCATTGCACTGAATGACACATTTTGGCGACGTCTTCTTCACGGTTCACTTACGAAATTTTACCCTTTAAATAGTATATCTCATCAAATTCAATAATATAATAAAACTTAAACTTCATTTGTTGTAAGAAACAGGTAACTTCGGTTCTTTATCTCTTCTGCACTTAACATATCATCATCATCCGATGCCGCTACTTTCTACACGGATGCTTACACTCCACCCGGCCTCATCACTGCCGCTCCTCTGGATAAGACTGGAGATATGTGTGGGACTTAAAGGCTTTCTGGACCACCTGGTGAAAGTCTGCTTACCTGGTGCATTCTTTTCGTTTTTGCAGAAAAGTGGAATGCATAATACGCAGCTGCATTTCTTCCTGTACCGAGTAACATGTCCGGCGTTTGGCAAAAGCCATTAAGTGTTGTAGCCGATCATTTTTTAGTATAGCTGTTTATTAAGATTGCTGGCGTCAGTTACGGACGGTTCATGGCCATGCGTTGTAGGTTAATCTGTCCATGTATATTGAGAACCGTTGGTGATAGGTAGGAGGGGTGTACGGGAGAGAGATTTAAACGCCGAAACAGTTAGGAGCTGATAACAGACCCTAGCAATCCAGTTCGAAAACAGTAGCGTAACGGTGTGGTGTAAGTGGAGTACAGGGAAGTGACCGTGTCATTTTAATGAAATATGATTTAGTTGTTTAAGTTGATACAACACGCCTTTTTAATCAACAATAAATTGAGTAAATGAAACAACAAGTAAAAAAGAAATAATTAAAACTATATGTGATTCGGTGAATCACACCCGTTTCCGCAAAGTGGATCACCTACCAGACTGAGCGCGTCGGGACAACAAAGTTACAAAGGGTGATTCCGTAGAGTGTAGAATACGCGTCGGCAGCTTTAGCCCAAGAAATTTTCTCTGTGGCGATTCCTTCATCTGCAGACTCATAATCAATAATTTTACTTCTAGAGTAAGGGTTCATAACAGCATTAAGTACTCATCAGCTCTGGTACGTGACACCGCAATCCTTTTATCTGCATCGATCCACTCTTCCACATCTACCTTACACCACATTCTGGGTTCGAGGGGTCCAGTTTTTCAAACATGACACCAATTCATGAACTGTGTCTTTATTGCGAACATAAAATCCCGCGATGTCTTCTTCGCCCAAGCACCCCCAGCTGTCATTACAGCTGGCCACAATTTCCTCCAGGCTTGACGCACGGTTTTTGCCTTCACTGAATTGCATGCACACGCAAAGTTGAAAACTGCATTTCTGATAGTGTTAGCGTGTTAAAAGTCCTTCGTGAGTCACAATTTTGCGAAGGAAATCTAGTCAACAATAACACTGCATATTTTGCACGACTCCTGGTTCATGGGCTGTAAAAGAGGCGTCAAATTGGGAGAAGGTAAAAAATCAATCCCATTACAGGCCCGAGGTGCCCAGAGGGTTCCTGGAAGTTAAGGTTCCCAGATTACGTGACAATGGCCCAGGATGGTGGTAATGTTGTCAGCCTTACGCACCGGACGCTCTTACCCCCCAGGAAATACTCCTGGTACTCATTTCTGTTAGAGGTTGAGTAGACCCCAGGGCCATAGTGCGATCGGAAGATTGTCAATGAAAAATTCCAATGACACCATCTGGAATCGAACCAGTGACCTTCGAGTTGTAGCACAGCACCTCAACCACTGTGCTACCACGGTGGGAGGAAGGTAGAGAACAGAAATATTTCCCAAGCGCGTTCAAATTCACAAGTGTGCGGTGCAATTATCAAGAAACAGTACGTATGTGCTTTGCCGATTTTGTGGAAACGTTCTTTCATCACAGGAAGGAAAGCGTGGAAAACCCAATGCTTAAAGATCTTCCTGCCAATCCAGGAACTGGATTTCCTTGTGTGCTCTAAAAGGTAAATGCAGAACGTCTGTAAGTGCACGTGGACGCTGGTATTGACCAACTTTATGGCCTGTTCTAGGGTGAGCTTTACCTCTGTCAATTTGACGGTTAATTGAGATTTCCGGATAATCCAGTTATGGATAAAGCAGTTTTAACTGTATCTTGATTAGACTACGTAAATGATACATAAATATCAATATGCAGCAATGGACGAATAAATGACAGAGGAAAACGATGGACCTCGGAGATAGCCAGTCCCCATGACACGGTGTCCACCAGAAATTCTACGCCCGCAGTGCCTTAACGTGAACATTTAAAGGCAAATATTTCTACGCGCAATAACTAACTTTCATGCATCGTACAGTGTGAGAGATGCCTAAGTGAGGAAAATTAGCCCTGCTCGTGTACCGTACTGAATTGCAACTGTCAAAATGGAAAATGAAAAATGTGGCCACCCGTCTGTCACAAATCACATATTTATTCGTAATTTATATGCAATATTTTACAAGTGTTACAACCTAAATGGTTGGTGCAGCAGTAACGCTGTACACCAGCATTCGGAAAATTCCAGGTTCGAATATCGACAAAAGTTCTTCATGATTTTCCTGGGTACCTCCCGCATAATAAAGGAAGAGTCATGCGAATTGGTCACTACCATTCCCTTCTAAATTTTTTCAACTAATCAGTCATGAATCCTATTACACGACGCCATTTATTCCGACTCACAGGGCCGTAAAAATACGACACAACCCCCACCCCCACCACAACCACCACCACCGCCGCCGCCGCCACCACCACTACTCCAACATAAGAAAAGAGATGTCAGCCATCCCAGGGCCAGGAAAAGAAGACCCCTGGGTCGCCTCCGACCGACCGACCGACCGACCGAACAAACCAAACCAAACCAAACCAAACCCAACCAACCGAACTAACCGACCAACCAAACCAACCGGTCAACCAATCGAGCAACGGGCGAAGACACATACTGCATACTGACTGAACACAACGCTGGGCTTACGGTACGAAGAACTTGAAAATGGAGTGGGGTTTTTGTGAGGTAAAATTCAGAACCTGTGCTGCAAGAGACGGTATATCCTTTGGCACGCTGAGGGTATAGGGGAAAGATATTTAGTTGGTTTCTAAGGGCGTGAACCCCTGAATGGCTGGATAGTGTAAGCTAGCCATTTGCAACCTGGGCGAGAGAAGCCACTTTGGCTAAGGCCTCCGTGACAAGCGGGGCTGGAACTCCAGTCTCTGAATTATACCACGCCATCTGCCTAACAAGTGCGGAAAATAACGGAAGACCTGAGGAACGACAGCCGAGATGTGCTGGGAAGAATACGTTGTGAGACTTGGCTTCCTGGCCTGCAACCGTCCTTAACTAGCGGCCTCAAGCAAATTCGGTAAGCCGTCGGTGGCACACCTACCGAGATGCCGAAATCAAAGATTTCCCGCGACAGCAAACTCTCAGTCGTAACTTTTGGTTAGTGTTCTGACGTGCTTGTCTAAAAACGAACTTCGAACTCCTCGTGAATTTGCTTGTTATTAATGTACCAGGGTGCGGTGGTCGCAATGCGCAAACACGTGACCTGCATCATGTACAGTTTTCCGGCGTGACAGAGGGTAGCCAACTTCCACACACGACAGGCATACTCTAGCACGAAAGAGCTGCTCCAAGAACAGTACAACCTTTTTGATGGACAGGCCACGTTCTGTATCAAGGAGATGACCTAACATGCCCAGCCATTGTGTTCACAGGTATATTAGTATAAGTGGCATTATTAAATAGTTTTCGAACAGAATTTATTCCTACATTTACCTCCTAATCCATGTAGTCCGCCTCGGAATAGCCACCATGAGCTTTTACACGGCGAGCCCAGCGATCGCACTACCGTTCGAAGCATTTCGTGAAGTGCACTGTCGGAAACTTGACATCGACCTCCAACGATTTTGCTTGAATCATGGTAATATCAATGACTCTCCTTCTTTTAACGTTAACTTCAGCTCCTTGACAGTACCGAAATCATACGGCGCTAAGTATCGTGAGAAGGGCGTGCAAGGACATTAATTATTTCTAGCCAGAAATTCAAACTGAAAAAAGAATTATCAGGTACGGGGCAAAGTTTGGTAGTCGACTAATGTTCAGACTGTCTTTCAAAATGCTCTATCTAACCCAAATGAACAGGGACAAAAGATAACAGTGACTAAACGCAAGAATCCCGTTTCAACATTAGTTGCTGTCATCAAAGTTTATACTCACGCAGTTTTTGTAACTCAGGAGCTTGCTCGTCAACCGAAACGATGGCATTCTTTGTCGAAGAGCTTCTACGTTTAAGACTGCTGTCACTGGCCTTTGGTCTCACATCGGCATTCCCTGTGTTGCTGTGGCTCATAGACGGCCGTACCGACTAACATTCTGAAGTGTATGTCCGTAATTTTTAATCCAATATGAACTTGAATAAATCTACTACCCTCTCAACTGACATTCTTACAGCAGAACCCAAAACTTTTACAAAGACAATATTTTTTTCCCAAAAGTATTAACATTGCAGGGGGCCAAATAATTAACAACAGAAACATATATACCATACTTTGTGTACATACCAGTTTTAACACGACTACATTTATTCACGTAACTTCCCATGTTTCGGTCGACACTGAATCCTCAGGGAAACTACAAGTTAAATGGAAAATCACTACTAGATAATCACACAGTATTGACTCTGATGCCAAGTGGGAAGATATGCACACTTTATTCAAGCACGCGCTAACACTGGCCTTAGCGTCCACTTTAGATTCTTGTAACTATGGATCACTATGACATGATTAGCCTCAACAATTTCAAACGTATTCATCAGTGTATCGTGTACCAGGCAACTAAAAATATTTTCGTAAGGATGGTCAGTGTCGACCACAACGTGTCTTGATGGTTATGTAAATAAACACAGCCTTGTTAAAGCCTGTATGCCTACAATTGATACGTATTTATTTCATACCGTTAACGATAATATCAAGGACTGTCACTAGGCACCAACTTCTTGGTGAAGCTTTCTAGCGTAAAGCAATTTCCGATGTGGGGTTCTCTCTCTTACACTCACTCCCTACGCCGTAACAAATTATGAACTTTATGATTTAGTTAAAAACAGATGTTTATGTTCTGATAGGTGGGCTGGATAGGTTTGGCTATAATGACTATGTTTCCGGCGGGAAGACCGGAGATTCGGAGTTCAAATCTGGGCGGGGTCCAATGTGTCCAGACCGGCACTGAGACCCTACCAACCTACTGTGCGATGAATACCGAGGATTGTTTCACCGTGACTAGAGAGGTTAGGGTGTACACCTAATACCGACTGAGGTTATGAGCATGTATCTCCACTCCCCTTACACGTCATTCCTTGCGTGGTGCTTTACTATGCACAGCACAGCTTCACCTCCGCATGCCCCTTTTGCAACCCTTAAGAGCACGAACGAGAGGAATAAAAGTAAGTAACTTGAACAATTGAAAAAAAATGCTAACAAACGCTCTACGTTACAAAATAAAGTTTTTACAGTCAAAATACTAGAACTCCCAACATGTTTTGACCCTGTCTTGTGGATCATATAAATAGACAAAACAGGTTAAAATTGTATTAAAATCGTTTGTTGTTTTGACATTGGTACAGTACTGTAATCAATCAAGTCTCTGATGCAGCTTGTGTACGTTCCGACTGTAGGCACAATACCTACAGTCGGCTATCAGCCGTAACGTGAACCTGACTTTAGCAAATGAAATACGTTGCTTCCTATTACAACGCTGGGGCAGACGTTCAGTTAACTTCCCACATTCTCAATTTCCTATGCAATCAATCAACACCATTCAGTACACTGGTTAAGAAACCGTTCAACTCCGCGCCCCCATATTTACTAATATTGCGATGCTCAGGTGCAAGGACAAATTTGCGATTTTCATTTTCCTTAACCCATTCAGTGATAAAAGATACTGCATCTCTCGATGCATAACAGACATGGAGTGCTTTCGAAATGAGAATTAAAGGATGTTTTGCCCAACGTCTGTATAGTTATCTCCGACGAAAATATCGCATCGTTACACTAGGAAATGTGATACTTTCTAGAGGTACGTACCCCATCTGTGAAAAGACACTAGAAAATGTGCGACAATAACAACACACGAAACTACACGCACTACGTGACGTCGGATATTCATCCAGAATATTACTTGGACAGCAATGAGTTCGTGTTCATAATGCTAGAATGTCACTGACCGAAAGTCTCGGAACAGAGGGCAACAATCCTGCTTCCTAATCGCGTGGTCTCGGATTTAAACCTCCGCAAGTAAATATTTTATCCTAAAAAGGTTTCACGGTTTGCCTCACTCACTCTACGAAAATGACGCGTCAGTATAGCTCCAATTATGTCGCAACTCTTTCCAGTCCCCTATGCTCGCAGCTAGTAATTTCTTAGGCATTGTATCATTCGATGCTATATAAGCTGAGCTACAGAAAGCATCGTTAAACCGAGCTGTTGCTGCGCAGTAAAATCAATCAATAAACAGTAATGAACAACTTTTCTGCATTCCAGATATCGGATAAAAGCTTAAGACGTACGACCTGCCCACTACACTTGATAAATATGCCTTACTTCACCTTTTGAAACAGGTACCAGGCGCACTGTACGTACCACCCACTGTAACATTGAATATCAGTGAATTCATCCCACAGAGTATATTTGTTTCATGTAATTCTCAGAATAAACAATTATTTTCATACACAATATTAACAGATTGATCTAAGCGTACTGACTGCGAAGTAAGAACTCAGTCTGTAAGCATACTTCATATATATATATATATATATATACACACACACACACACACACACACACACACACACACACACACAGGATGTCCGGGCTAGAGGTATACAAAAATACATGCTTATGTTTTAGTACCTAAAACCTTTATGAAATTTATGTTTTCAACAGTGTACAGAATAACTCAAAAATATTTTTATGCACGTCCGTACACTTCAATGTGGGCACCTGTTGTAGCTCGACAGATACCTAAACATTTCTGGATGAGAATTTTCCTCGACGTTGGGTCGGAAAAGGAGGTCCTACTGCCTGGCCCCCTAGATCTCCGGATTTGACACCATTATACTTTTTTTCATGGGGGTTTATTAAGGACGTTGTGTACAGGAAAAAAGTTCGAGATCTGCCTGATTTGAGACAACGTATCATTGAAACTGTTTAACTTATAACACCTCACATGCTGATAAACACGTGGCAAGAGCTTGAATATCGTTTAGGTATCTGTCGAGCTACAACACGTGCCCACATTGAAGTGTACGGACGTGCATAAAAATCTTTTTGAGTTACTCTGTACAGTGTTGAAAATATAAATTTCATAAAGCTTTTGGGTACTAAAACATAAGCATGTATTTTTGTATACCTCTAGCCCGGACACCATGTACATAAACACACACACACACTTCCGAAGATTGAAAGAAAATTTATTTGACCAATGGCTGTCGCGTGTCAACAGTTATTTTTATTCTAATATCAATCGAAACGGTAAATTAACTCCCAACTTCAGGGTTTCCAGATTATAAAACTGCGAGCATGCTTATAAAAGCGAGCAGAACCGGGCCACTTCAGCGCTGACGCAGCGCCATATATTGAAAACCCTGCATTACAGCATTCATCCCGTCTCACAAAATAGCTTGGGTGGTCAACGGGACCAAATGTCCCTTTAGTCGCAAGGAAACATGTAAAGCCGCAGCGGCAATCAGTAAGTCAACCACAATGAGAGGTACGGATAACTATACTATTGTTATCGGCCTTTCAGGTTCAAGTCCTGAAACGGTGAGATGATTTAAGTTCAAACCCTGAAAAGGTTTACTGACAAACTTCTTCTGGGTAAGTTAATTAGAAAATGGACTTTTGGCTGATAACATAGGTAGGGAACAATGAGGGATGGAATGAGTGCGGTTAACAAATTCATAAGCACAAACCTTGGCAGAACATCCGTCAAATGTCGAGTTGGATGGAGTTTAGCCGTTCAGTGTTCCTTAGTGAAACCCGACACTTGACATTTTTGAAGACGTAATTCCTCGAATGAAAAGTGCCAGTGTGCAATATCCCGAAAAGTACATGTACATATATACGATCTTACATACTTACTTACTCCATGGTCCAGAGTCCTTCTTGAGAAGCTAACTGGTTTGCAGCTTGTGAAGAAATTCCCCGCATTTTATGGAACCCGAAGGTTCATTACCGCACTCACAAGCGTCCGCCACCGGTCCCTATCCTGGGCCAACCCAATCCAGTCCACATACCCACATCCCACCTCCTGGAGATCCATCCTAATATTATCCACCCATCTACGCCTAGGTCTCCCCAGTGGTCTCTTTTTACCTCCGGTTTCCCCACCAAGACCCTATACGCCCCCTACAACGTTATAATACAATGCGAATATAAAAACAGGCTTAGGGCTCGAAAATTCCGAGTCCAGTAAGAGTGAATCTTCCGTTGGCCCAGACGAATCCGAATTTGAAGCAGACGTCCAACGCTTCAGAATTGTCTGTCGCCACCATTATTCTCTCACGATCAGCAACGAGGTCTCGAAACACTGGGCCCGTGCTCCGAATTGAGATGCTGATTGTCCGAAGAGACTTCACCACAAGGTGCGACATTTAGGTTCCTTTTGTGGTTTATTGTATGATGCTCCTACTACCTCAGACCTAGTATCGGTGAAGGGATGAATGAAGGTGAACCGGAAAAAAATTTGGATGGAAGCCACCATGGTCGAATCTACGTGTTTCGACATTTGCCTGGAACTGAGAAATCTACGAAAAATCCAGTCGGAATCTGTGTCCAGGTCGAGATTCGAATCTGGGACCTATAGAATACGCTCCTCTTTACTGTTGTAAACCGCGTTTAGATAGGACAGTCATGCAACAGTCTACACGTATTACGTAGGCTACATCCGTTCCTGCTCAAAAAACTGTACCAGTAATTTTAAAAAAATCGCCACAGTTACTGGCCAAGAGGTATTCATTACTTGAGGTCATGAACCGTCCTCTTTCCGGGCAACATAATCCTTATAACCTTTAGCGTGTTCGCGAACGAGCGACTTCAATCCCTGCGACAATCGTAGCAGCGATTTAAGGCGATGGCGATTTTAATGTGTGGCCGCGCACTAGAGCGACTCGCACTAGATTTCAGTTACGTCACGGACTGCAAGGATACAGCACTATGTGTGCTCTGTTGCTACGAAAGCGAAACTTTTAAGAAAGAAAAGTTTTGGGCACATCCAATAAAGAGTCAAAGATTACTTAAAGGCAAATTCTACTCCCAGCACGAAGACCTGAAGTCACACCCATAAATGTTTTTAGATATTTAACTAGATTCATGTATTTAATTTATATATTTAAACTACTGGTTTTGCTTGGTCCAAGTGTTACGTTTCAAGATACCAGAATGAGAAAGTCCGTGACACCAGAAGAAAGATTATCAGTGACACTAAGGTAAACGAAAAATTCTGTCTTGTTTTTTGTACACTTTTTATTAATTATAGTTTTATCTGGAAAATATACAATAATTTAGAATATTCATTATTCATTACAGTTTTGTCTATCTGGAATCCAAAAATTTGGATGAATAATTGGATAATGCATCCGATACATTTGGGGAATTTACAGTTTTCTTGTTTGGAATATATGATGCTGAAGATATGTTTTGGGCTTGGAAATTATACTCACACGTCTGTGGTAAAGAAGTTGTTGCGGTAAAACACTGTGCATACTGTGAATGAAACAACACATTTTTGGCTTCCCTCATAATGCCCAGAATTTTCTTCACTACCCAACACTTCTGGTCATCGTTCACGCTTTAAATGTTGGTACGAGTGAAAACAAGACTTCATTTGCAATAGCAGATTTCATCTGCTTTTGCAAATGAAGTTTTCTTCAGAAGCAGTCTCTCATATTCTTCCACATTCGCTGAACTTCTGTCAATAAAGTATAATAAAATGGAACACGTTTTCGGATCAGTCGTAAAGGGCAGGCTTAATTAGATTACTAATAACCAAATTGTATTATTAAAATCGGTTACAGCAACGGGTAACAACTTTGCTTCATTGCACTATGAATACCTCCTAGGAGTAACAACTGTTAGGAAAATTGTCAGGAACTGACGCAATATTAGGAGTTGTCTGAAAGCAACAGAACTATCGGAAAAGACACCAGACGACTGGGTGAACATAGTTAATGATTTTCATGGAAGAACGCAATTCCCGAACTGCGTGGGTGCTGTGGATGGGAAACACGTTCGAATTAAAATGCCATCTGGAAGTGGGCCTCTGTTTTATAACTACAAACACTTCTCAATTTTACTCTGGGCTTTATTAGATGCAGACTACTGTTTTATCGCCGTAGCTGTTGTAGCAATTGGATCAACTGGGAATCCCAGGCACATGCCGTTGCCTAATGACAAAAATGCGAAATGCATGCCATTCGTGATCGTGGGTGTCGAGGCTTTCGCCTGGTCAGAACACGTGTTACGGCCCCACCCGAAAAGGAATCTCAGTTTTCCAACAACGAATACACAACTACAGATTAACAGGAACTCGTTGAATGGTAGAACGTGCATTTGGGTATTCTGGCAAATAAGTGGAATATTTTTCAGAGACCGTTCGATGCAACTCCTCAGTTTTGCGATAGCACAGTAAAGGCTTGCTGTATATTGCACAAATTCGTTCGCCGAAACGTTGGGTTTCAGCTAGAGGATACTTTGTATGAAAGTAAATTCGAAAGCATTCATGCAACAGGGATAAGAGGAAACACCACAGGACAGCATATAAGCCACTAAATTTTCGCCATGTATTTTACGTCACCACACGGAGCTGTTCCGTGGCAGTACGATAAAGTATGATTTGGATTCTGACACACCCTGAAAAAGTACTTATCTGTGTTAACTACAACTGGGAAATTGCAGCTTTCAGCTAGGGTCAGTTTCCTTTGGCAGGTTAAACATCTTTGTATTTTCCAACAGATTAATGTATACCTAAGCAGTTGCATTAACGATATTAAAAACAACTCCGCTAACCTTTGCGTTTCTCTGGGACGTCTAGTTGGCTGCACTCAGAAACAAACGACTCCCTCGCACACTTCTCCCCAGAGTCTCTCTTTCAGACCCTTATCGCTGTATTCTTTAAGGAAACAGCCGTACAGAGGACGTCTATTAATTTCCGAAATCAATATTGCACAATCGTACACCTCTTTGAACGCCAAAACAGAAGCAAATTCTTTGGCCTTGGACGGCGTTGGTTTCACAAAGAGAAAAGGAGGCGAAAGTAGCCCGGGCACGTGCACCCATTCATTTCTGTGTGTTTTATTTGTACAAGCAGTCGTATAGCGACGATCGTGTCGCACTTGAAATGGAAAATGCTGCCTTTTTTAATCGCCACGTTTAAATAGTCGACCGTGCGCGCACTTCCATATTCAACCATATGCTTCATTTGGGCAGCACGATAGTCGCAGCGACTAAAATCCCTCTGCGCTGCCGGCCTTACCGTCATAATTATGTCATGCACAATAATGTGAACTTAAGGTCACAGCAACCATGATAAGTGGGTCCCTGTCACCACGGCATGGAGCGTCCTCAGGCTGCTGATGGAGGAACGGCATTCATTATGGAGGGGTGCTGCGAATATATTGAATAAGCAGTCGCGGACAGCCGACAAAGGTTGGTCCTCCAGCTTGGGGGTTGGGCGAGGTGCTGACAACTCCTCACCGTAGAAACTTGCTTTGTTATGAAACATGAACAATTACATCGGACCTGGATTGACACTTTGGTGTAAACTAAGCAACGAAAAAGGGACAAGAGATCTGGTAGGGTAAAGGAACCGATTATGAGATAGTTTCCTAATATAAGACACCCCAGTTGTGGCCAAAGCAAGCGCTGAAATGTAGTGGTAACCACATGAACTGCTTCATTCAGACCTTGAAAGTTATCAGTGAGCAACAGGAAGCTGTTAATTACATACCAACATATGCACAAATAAGTAGTGTAAATTTGTATTAAATTACTCCGACATATTTCGGTGTTAATACACCATCTTCAGGGAGTTTACAAGTTGTGTTAGCTAAAGTTATAAATTATTAAAATGATAAAATACAATGTAGTAATATGTTGTTATGAAATATTAAGATTGATCTTCAGGATATGGGATGTTGGGGTTTGGACGGGATTGAGCTGGCTCAAGGACAGGTGGCAGGCACTTGTAAATGCGGTAATGAGAATTCGGGTTGCAAAAAACCGGTTAATTTCTTGACTAGCTGCAAACCGTTTAGCTTCTCAGGGACTCTGTTCTATGGAGAGAGTGAGTGAGTAATTAAGTACGTAAGTAAGTAAAGTAAGTAAGTATGCTTACAGCAGCAAACACAAAAAGATAATACTAGCAAATCGAATACTAAATAAGGAACCATACGACGTAAAATGTGCAGTTTAGACCTATATACTGTTGGCTTTGCTGAGTAAGAAGGGGGAAGTAACATGTTTCGAAAAACAAAGGTCTCACAAACTTGAATTCAATTCCTGGATAAACGATCTTCCTTACCTAACTGCGGAACTGCAGCAAGTGCCTCCTTTTACTCTCAACAGTTGCTGCATTCGACCTGCACTCACCTGTAACAAAAACATTTTCGAATGACATGACTATACCTATTAACCGAGAGGTGTGCATTAGCACCCCAACCGCGCTGTTTTGTACGTGCATGAACGTTATTGAACAGAGACTATTTTTATCGTCGGAACGAACACTGCTGAGCGAGCATCATCATCGGAATCTATGTGGCAAAGACGTCGCCTACACCGTGGTGAGAAATCCGGTGATAAAGAATACTCTCTGTATTAAGTGTCTGGCATTTAAACTACCTATACATAGCACAAGCAGTTGTGATGTATTTCATTATTATTTATTTTATGGTGAAACATTCAATACAAATTACACACAAACACACACACACTATGCACACATACAATACACACACACTATGCACACACACACACACAATACACACACACTACACACATACACCCACAATACACAATATACACACACACACTATACACACACATGCATACGGTCCTGCGTTAGACTGCCAAACGAGTTATTTCTTTTCTCCAAAACGCCCACATGGCTCCGCGTGCCACCCAGAGTCCTGTTAAATGGGCATCCCCTCTTTGTTTTTGGGGGGGGGGGGGTCACTAATCGCCTCAATCTTGTGGAGGTTATCTACATCCCTAATGCCTTCACAGCGTGCATGGCGATAAGTTCGCCCTAGTATTTACTTTTATCCTCGCATAAATAAATCGAGATGCATGTGTAAAAACACACACACACACACACACACACACACACATATATATATATATATATATATATATATATATATAACACCACAGGATAATAGTATTACTCAAACCACCGAAAGTACACAGCAACACCGGATGACATTAACCGAATCAGACTGTACGCGAGGCTACGGAATCGGTATACTGGCGGCCATGCTCATGTGCACTCTCCACATGATTCATGGCGCTTACAACAAAAACATCCAAACCTTACACACGTGGCTCTAGTGTCCCTCACATCGCGAAAAACCAACATGGGATATTTTAAACGTCAGGAGAAAAAATATGAAAGTATAAACGTAAGATGCCCTCCAGTGAGTTGATGTAAATATACAGCCAGTTTCCATTCCAACCCACCAACTGGTTAAAAATGACTAACCTACGGAAGGTGAAGATTCAAGTAAACATAACATTTAACAAACAAGTTCCTACCGAGGAGAAAAAAAAAGTGTGCTTTCAACTGTGAATATTTTTACATAGACCTTTATTAATATCTTGAACGAAGAAACAACCTAAAAATAAATAATTGTGTACATCTAGAGGAGTGGGATGGGTTAAAAGAAATCAACAGATTCAAATGCGTTACTTTCAAGTGTGAATACAAAAAAGCATGCAAATGGGACTGTATCCACTTCGGCGTACTGCAATAAAATACACACTCTGATATCGAAGGGTCTCGCGATATACTGACTGAAGAGTGCGTATTCGGAAATATCTGGTAGAAGTGTACGGACTTCAGTTCCTGGTGCCGCCACCAACTTTTACTCCGCTGATGGAGGAAGCAAGATACTCTGCAATGTTCGTACACTCCTACACGGGATCACATCTAAGAAGAAAGCAAAATTTACATTATCAGCAATGACGGAGACAACAGGTATGAATGCAATTCATGATACCACATGGCAAAGAGAATATGCTGTTCAGCACAACAGCACATTCTCAGCATTGACCACGGGTTTAAATACGGCCAGGTGCCAGTGTTCCTTTTAAAGTACGTGGTAACACCTAGTGCACTTTCCACTAACAGGTGCACCACACCATTACTTGCAACAAAACAAACAAAACTTGTGTGTTTCAGAACACCCAGCCTCTGATTAACACAGAACAGCTGTGCCTCTAGACACAACACATTACTTCTTGTTTGGCCTAGGCGCCAACCTGGAATTTATTACTCAGATAATTTTCATCGTCAGGGTAAATATATAATCCTTGCGGATCGGTCCGCGCATTCTGATCAGCAAAAAGCCAAATTTCGCATCGCCCAATGACAATGAAAACTCATGTCTACAAACCAAGTACCACACGATCGGGAATAACATGACATGATACTGATTTGCTGCAATTGGGTTTCCACTCGGTGGCAGTGGTCGGTAGACGTGAACAAAAATAGGAAAGAGACAGTACAAAAGGTGAAACTACACAAAAAATTAAAAAAGAACAGAATACACAAAATATAAAACAAAAATGCAAAAAAAAAACACAAAATGAACTTACAAAACACAAGTCCAGTAATTAGAATACAACAAAGAGAAGCACATAATAATGAGACAACTTACTGCTCAGAACCTACAAACAGTTACATAACTACAAATCAATGATAATACACACATTTCACCCAAGATCATCACTGCCCTTCACTTCACTTCACATCACTTAACTGCATTTCACTACACTTCACTCCCCATTTTTCACTTCCCTGCATTCTTGGACGTTTCGTCACTACGCTTCAAAAACCATTCACATCTCCTCATTTATAACTACTTTCCTAACCCTCGTTATAAAAATTTGTGATTTACAAGGGAAAGTCGTTAGTGCCTCTGCAGGCAGTTGGTTCCAGTTTGACTGTCCTATTTACAAAGGAGTACTTACCGATATCGGTTCTTTGTTTCCTGGACCGAATTTTACCATCGTGATCATCCCTGCTCAGGTAGCGTGGTCCTTTTAACCTGTCCCCTATAGATTTCCACACCCGTTCTCCGGTGCATGCTTTGAACAGGGCGCATATGCGAGCTATCTTCCCACGCTGCGCCAAGGTTTCCCACATCGAATCGTTCGT
>Ga0123352_10008537_pt1 | contig 15945 bp, 8 predicted proteins | sample TergutLab28metaG_FD_89700 | JGI IMG/M metagenome (GOLD analysis project Ga0123352, IMG submission 89700) | Labiotermes labralis P1 segment gut microbial communities from Petit-Saut dam, French Guiana - Lab288 P1 | ecosystem: Host-associated > Arthropoda: Insects > Digestive system > Gut ... | reverse complement strand
TTTTTTTACTTTAGATGCCGGACTGTTGGCTAGAAGTCAGTATTCGGAAGGTCCTGCGACCGGCCACCTCGACACAGGTTTTTCTTTGTTTCCCTGTGTCTATAAGCAAATGATGAGATGGTTCCCCAGATTCTAAGTTGCCACTACATGCTTCACATGTAGCCCTCCGGACTTAAATTCAGTAGTAACCGATTTCATGTATTGTATACATGTAAAATAACCACTGCCACCGGGTAACAACCCAATTGCAGTTAATAAATATTATTATTAACTGTACTGGTTGAGTCACAGTCGGTGTCTGAAATGACGGTTTCGTTTGGACTAAGTTGTGCGACTGTCGGCCTGAAAAGATTTTGAAGAATTTAGTCACCGTGAAACCGTCCACACATACATTCTAATACTGAAGGCATGTTCAAAAATTTTGTTACACACTGTGACATTTTACACCAGCAGTACATAAATTTTCCAAAAAAAATCTATGAGTCATCTCGAAATTCTGCACCACAGGATGGTCACGTGAAGGAAGCTCCATACCGAGGACCCTCAAATAAAAGGTAAAGGTAAAGTGATATCGTTACAGGCCCGGTGTGGCCCAGAGGGTCGGTAGAAGTATAGCTCTACTCTTCCATGACCGCGGCACTAGAAGGGGGGGTGGGTCGTCAGCAGCACGCCCCGAAGGCCCACAAATATTAGTCGCTAACGTACAAGAATTAGTCGCGCTGGCGGCCCGGAGTATGGTATAAGTGCACCGTTATAAGATTTGACAGTGATCATTATGAAACAAAAAATTAGAGAGTGACGTACGTGGGAATGGAAGAAGCATTAAATGTCAGGTAAATAAAGACGGAGTTCTCGTACGGAAAGGACGATGTCACTTTATAACTGCAGCACGAGTATTTCATGGGATAAATCGCACATTCTTCCGGGCATTTGAATAAGAAAAACTACCTACCGTTGCACATTATTCTGTTTGAAATATCGTACGTCCATGCTGTAGGTTGAACACACGTGACGCTCACATAAGCTTTACTTTGATAAAGAATGCAGTACAACGGGCAAGTACACCGCATTCCACGTACACTTAATCTTACACAAACATCGTAAATTGTGCATAATTTGGTTTAACACGCTGTGCTGCACCCCGAATATACACTTTATCTCCTTCGGGTGTTCAAAATCTTTGCCACATAAATAAACCAACAACATAAAACCCTATTTCTTTAATACCCATTTTGGAAACGCTACTCACACTCGAGTTTCGATCGTATTGCTGGAAGTGGATATAGAGAGACTTATAAGGAAATAGAATTTACCCTTCATGTACAATTTTAGGGGACATGCGGTGGCGCTGTTGGATGAGGCACTGCGCTACAAGCGCGGAAGGTCGCTAGTTCGATTCCCGATGGTATCATCGACTTAATCCTTTCGGCCGCACTTTTGCCCTTGGGCTCACTCAGCCTCTAACATAAGTGAGTACTAGGGGTAAAGGCGGCCGGGGTCTAGTGTTCATAACCTTACCACCTTCATGTACCACTTGTATGGAAACCTGTGAACCTCAACCTGCTGGAACCCTCAGGGCCTGTACAGGGATTGTTTTTTTTTTTAATTTTAACTACTGGTATTCATAAGTCATTATAGCGACCACACTAGGTGAACGGTCCGGGGTTCGAATTCCGGTAGGGGCCAGAGAATTTTATTTACTCGAAAACGTCCAGACCCTCTCTGGGGTCCATCCAGCCTCCTAGCCAGTTGGTATCGCGGTTCTTTCCTGAGAGAAAAGCGGCCGGAACATGAAGTTAACCACTCTTCCCCATCTAGTGCCGAGGCTAAGAATGAGTAAAGCTGTACGTCTACTCCGCCTATATGCCTTCATGGCGTGGACAGTGAAACTTTTACCTTTACCTTTACCTTTAACATTCATATGTACAAGACGTGCTCTGACACTGACACACTGACCTGAAGACTGCTAAACGCTGACCTACTTGAATTATTAAGAAAGGAAACAACGAAGCAGTCTCAGATAAATATAAATAACATTAATATTGGCACAAGTAATAAAGTAATAACAACGGAGACTGGACGTTACAGGATCGGCTGCTATTCCAGCAATTCTCATTTCAAGTTTTCAAGGTCTGCTACCATGAATAAAATACCACTGCACTTAGAAAGAATCCAATATACAGCCTTCCTTTTACAAAACAAAAGCTAAAGGAATTTAAATTGGAACATATCGCAAGAGGAGCTACGCACATAGAATCAAATCTTTTACTACAGTTATGACTTCACAATATTTGGGTTTTCGTATACGCTGTTTACAGACGCGTTCTCCATATTTTCGATTTTAAATTATGGGATAGAAGTCAGTGAAGGCGACAAACAAGCCGTTGACAATAGGAGTCAACAACATAGGCAACGCAGTGTAAGGAAACATTGTGGCGCGTTTGCTTAACCATTGTTACAGTGTAAGAGCAACAATGCATTTTGTGTTTTTCCACATTATCTCACGAACGGCACGATTTTCAGAAAAAAAAATTACTGAGGATAAAATACCTGTTTTCATTTTCTTTATAATGAGCCTAAAATGTTTCTCATTTTAAGAGGAATTCGGAGATATACTATCAAATCTGTACATAGGTCTTCACGTAAAATATCCCCTTTTCTTGTCATATTTTATTAAACTTGAATGTTTTCGACAGATTTTAAAAAAAATCTTCAATTATCAAATTTCATGAAAATCCGTCCAATGGGAGCCCAGTTGCTCCGAGCGGATGGACAGATATGGCGAAGCTAATAGTCGCTCCGAAAAACGTTACGCTGCTGGTACAAAATAGTAGCATTACTGATGATTCCAGTTCACTACATTGTAGTTTAAATTTTCATTACTTATTTTTCTACGATCTACTATCACGTTTCCCCAATTTTTCCGGAGTTTCACGTGACTGCTACGAGCTTTCTCGGACAAACATCTGCGGTGCAGTTCAATTTTTCGGGTAAGCAGCTTCATGTGCAGCTTACGGCATGTAGACCTGGAAATGTACAATCCAGCTTACTGTAGCTTTACTTGAACTTCAGCCAAAATTAGATTATAAATTATATAATTAATAACAACGTGTTACTATTTTTAAATTTAACACAACGGGTTACTCATATATAGAGGAGTTATTATGCATTCAGAATTAACTTCCCAGAAAAATGGCTCTCAGAACCAACTTCCCAGAAAAATTACTCAAGGTTGTGAAATACAAGTATAGAGATTAACTGGACAAGTAATTAAAGTCAATTAACGTGTGGTACAACAGAAATCACTTAGTTCCTTGGCTAGTGTAGAATATTAATCAAAGATAACCGCTGTGCAGCGAATGTAATTTATCTCCATAAATTGCCACTGGCTTGTAAATACTGAGAACATTTTTTTTGGTAATTTCCTACTTTCTACAAAATCAAAGGTATTCGCTTAAGAAAAAAGTACTGGTAATTAGAAACCAATATACAGAAGACACACATAAGACTTAAACGATAAAACGTGTAGGTCTATATTTAGAAACAATAAATTTGTTAAAGGTAATAATATAGAGAAAACTGTCACAAATTTACAAATCCTTGGGTCAAGTAAAAATCAAAGACAATGACATAAGCATGCCCCCCCACACACACTGTGTAGTACTACGAATCAGTTCTCGATAAACCTGAAGCCAGTAAAAACATAATTTCTTACATCACAGACAAATTCATGATTTGCGAAACTGTCGTGTATGCGGGGTTTCCATAATGGCGTAGGTCTATAACCTATAAAGTTTCTTCAGACACGATAAACGACAATAGAATCTCATGCATAATTTGAACATCAGCATCTAAAAATACAGTTACATTTAAGAAGAACGTAGAGAGACAAGGAGAACAGGATGTTTTAATGTAACTGTTTTTCGATAAAAACTTCAAATTTTGTCTTAAGAGAAAAAACTTCTTACATGAAACACTTTGCCCTTATATGTACTGTACGTTACTAAACTTTGCCCTTGGAATCTTATACATCAGCGTAGCTGTTGGTTATAATCACAAAGCCGTGTAAGAGACAGACACGGTGGTTCCTTGTTACCACCTATCTCCCTGTAGGCTACATACGCAACCGGAATGACGTACTCGGTTGATCGGTCCTAGTCTCGAATTCCGATAAAGGCAAGAAATGTTTCTGTTCTGCAAACGTCCAGACCGGCTCCGAGGACCCACTCAGGTTATAATAGAGAAAATACACCGTCGACCATACCTACGAATGTTTACTATATGTATGGGAAATTTGCTTACGACATGTTTCGGTGGAAACGGGCCATCATCAGGTAATACATAGTATCCAGAGATACTAAAAAGAGATGGTGGACTGTAGGTTGTTTGAATTTAAATGAAATACCACTTTACGAGAGGGTGCTGATAAGTCGTTAGCCCGACCTAATTCCCGATGTCGTAGGACGGGATCGATAGTGTCGTTGAAAAGAGGGGTCTGTTCATATGACGAATTGCAAGACTTTTCTTGTTACAGAGCCTAAAAGGAAGCATGTCAGGCGACGCGCGCGATTTCAACAACATGGAGACGCGAGCTGTCATCAAGTATCTTTTTTTCTTGCAAGGCAAGGCGCAAAAAGGAAATACACGCCGTTCTGAAAGAAACATTAGGGGAACATGCACTAACTTATGCCACCGTCAAAAACTGGGTGGCGCAATTCAAACGTGGTGATTTTTCCACCTGTGATGCGCCTCGTCCTGGACGACACACAACAGTGACCACCCCGGAGATTATTTATCAAATTCACGAGCTAATCGAGGAAGGCCCCCGTATTTCAGTTAAATCAATAGCTGAGCAACAGGGCATATCACGTGAGAGGGTTGGGCCCACCATTCATGAAGATGTGGACAGGCGGAAGCTCTCCGCGAAGTGGGACCCGAAATGCTTGAACGCGGATCAAAAACGTCAAGGGTTCAAGTCGTCTGAGCATTTTTGCAATTTTTTCGGCGCGATTCAAATGATTTCCTGTCGCGATTGGTGACCATTGACGAAACTTGGTTATATCACTATGACTCTGAGACAAAGCAACAATCAATGGAGTTGTGGTATAGCGGCTCAGCCCGCCCCAAAAATTCCGAGTGAAAAATCCGCTGGAAAAGTTCTCGCCTCGAATTTTTTTTGGATCAAGACGGCATCCTCCTCATTGATTATCTTCCAAAGGGCCAAACTATCAACGCGGAGTATCACTCACCTCTGCTGGTGCAATTGAAGGACACTTTGAAGGAAAATCGCCGCGGGAAGGTGATCAAAGTGGTCTTTATCTTGCACGACAATGCCCCGGCTCACCGGGCACTTGCAACTCAGAAGAAACTGGCCTACCTGGGCTTCCAATGTCTTGATCACCCATCCTATTCTCCGGATCTGGCCCCGTCGGACTACCGCCTGTTCCCTGGATTGAAAAAACAATTGAAAGGTCGCCATTTTTCGTCCGACGCGGAGGTCATTGCTGCCGCGGAGACCTGGTTGGACGGACAAACTTCTGGACTTTTTTTTGAGTGGCTTGCAAAAGTTAGAGCAACGGGCTAAGAAGTTTATTGAGCTTCATGGGGAGTGCGTTGAATAAATCCCGAGTTTGTTCGCTGTAGTTTGCGTCTCTCCTGGTCGGGCTAAATATTTATCAGCACCCCCTCGTACAATTGATCATTTGATATTGATGGATAATTTACGGCGTGTATATATATGGGTTATATTTTAGACTTTGGCGGAAAGTAGTTCAGAGAATGTTTCTTTGAATATTCTGTAGATATTTAACCATGATAAACATTTTAAGTGCTCATTAGATGAAGTGTGCATTGGAGGAAGCTTGCGTTCTATATAGTCTTTATCGGAGATTATTTGAGGGTTCTTAATTTGTGGGAGGTTTTATTACAAGAGATGAGTTATTCAGGTTAAGTGCTAACTGGATGGCCATTATTTTGCAGGAACCTGCGGTTATATATGAAAATATTGTTGGTTTCTAGGTATTCCAGTTATTGTAAGTAAATAGCTTATTAGTTGAGAAGTGTCTTTGTTGAGTGAGGATACTGAATGAACCGTATAATACTGTGCTGAAGACAGGGACACACACACAGAGGGCGTCGGGTTTCTTTCCTTGGCAATATCGGCCCGAGCGTGATGCTGAGCAATCACCTCCACCTCGCGTAGAAATTAAGAGTGAGTTGATCTGTACCTCCCTTTCCCACTGTCTTCATGGCATTCAAAGAGACGACTTTACGTTTAAGGTTTTTAACATTTTTTACCCTCTATACCTCTATATAATTACCAATATGTTAGGTACACAAGATTATTCATGTTACTTAGACGCTTTAAGTGATAGGTTTCAAGAGCATTCTTTAGAAACTCATCACCAGTTATAGTGTGGAACATCCCTTCGTGTATTAAGAACTGACATTTTACGAATGAATCCGTAAGGACAGATCGTAAAATATTATCATAATTCAGTCTATTACAGCGTTCACCCACATCGTCTCTGTTAACCTTTCATTAACATCCCACCAAACATCAGTCGAAACAGATTTCAGTTGTTTCTTACAATATAATCTACAAAAAACGTATATTTATTTATTTATACATGTATCAGCTCTTTAAAAACACATTTCTTGACAATGATTCAGCAGGAACTGAAATGCGCTCCTTAGGGTTTCCTCCTTGGAAACAATTTGGGACAAACTGACTTGTAGCCTGTTTAGGCCTCACAAGCTATTTAATGTATATTTTACTGTCCATGTTGTCATTTATGGATGTTGTATGAAATGAAGAGAATAAACTGTATAAAATAAAGTCAGATGTTAAAAGTGGTGAAGTGAAAGGGATTTAAGTAGAAGCAGTGTAAAGTACCAAAGAATATTTGAGAACTACAGAAAGGGTTCTAGGTCAAGGCGAGTTCTGTAGGCGGCCGTGCCATTTCTCTACTGTTTGATAGAAAACATTTTTATTTACTGAAGATGAAAGTTCAGCAGTTATTTCATCAATCGTTTAGGACAAGTCACTCATCCATCAACTGATATGTCTTTCTCACAAGGCATGGGAGGTGATCTTTTCCTCTTCATGAGAATGAATGAGTATAGACAGCAAACAAGGCCTTAATACAACTCCAGTCCTGAATCTGCTCCTACAAATGATGCTGTCACTTGGGCTGTCTTACTAAGAATAAGGTCTTAATTAACGTGCTAGTGGGTTATATATTTTCAACGGATAACACAACCTTAACCCTTATTTTGCTAACGTGGAGAATACGGTGAGCTTCTAATAAAGCCGGCAGATGGGATTTAACTCGGCGTTTAAAGGGTTAATTCAATACCGTTATACGAAAAGAAAGTAAATTTTCAATTCTGAATTTCAGACCGTCTACATAAACCTTTATCCTCCAATAAATGCGACTTCACAAAATAAAGTGAGGCACTAAAACATCAACATTACGTTGGGAACTGAAATATACGTGATGCCGTTTACACGAATTTTCTGGAGTTTGTTCCAATCATTTTATCGGGAGGCTGTTATTTTTATCGTGACGTGCTTCTATATGCTTACTTTATCTCTGTGACAACTGGTGGAATAGAACTCCCTCCCTCCCGAATGTTTAGAGGCTGATGCTAGAACCACGTCTAACTTCCGAAACACTGTGTAGATCTCACAGCACGCTACTTCTATTCCAGAAATAAATGTACAGTTACGCCTTCGATTGGCAGCAACTTTGCGGACAAGTGTGTCGTGTGTGATGCCTATACGTTAGGTTTCTACACATTTAGTCTACATTCTGCATAGAAGTAAATATGCAGTTACAGAAATATGCTTCAGGAATTTTTACAAAAATTTGGCCTTTGTGTGACCATGCATCTTAGATACAATGATATAAACAACCAACTAGATGCAACAATAAAGATTTATTAGTAATTTCAATGAGTTCAACATAATTCGGGCGATGATTTCACCCACCCTCAGGAGCACTAGACTGTGTTTACAGCTTGTTCTGCGTTACTGCGTTCCACCTCAACCTTGTCACCAGCAGGCAACGTTGTCGGTGCATTTTACCACAAGCTGTAAATACAGTCTAGTGCTCCTGAGGATGGGTGAAATCATCGCCCGAAATATGTTGAACTCATTGAAATTACTAATAAATCGTTATTGTTGCGTCTACTTGGTTGTTTATATCACTGAATTTTTACAAAAATGTACGTTTATGAATAATTATTATAAAACGCTTATTGTGTGACGTATTATAACCGAATCGAGTCCGAAGTTCAGGTACGGATGAGAACCTAAAATTAATTTACGTGTCTTCATGAAGTATCAACGTGCAGGACCTACAGATAGATGAATTTTAGTTACATCGGATAGGCTAACAGATTATGTAACTTTCTGGCAAAGTGGTTAGCGTAGTATAAATAGGCCAACCTCTAACCCATCACAGGGCAATGTTATCACTGTCCAACGCCTGCTTTAGTGTAAAACGATAAGGTACTGGCTCCAAACATTACATTTGTGGAGTTCGTACATTAACGAGAGGAGAGAGTGCTGCTTATACCATAAAAAAACATGGACTTGACCTTTAACACTGATAAAATATGTCGTCTAGATGTAAGAAATGACTTTCAAACACTTTCTGAAGAGCCTCGTCCTGTACAGGTTGAGGGTGTACGTAGAAAGTAGATACAAACTGGATCATATTTGTTGTTTTAAATGGATGTTTTACGCTTGTGTGTGTTTATTAAGAACATGATTAGGGAGAAAGAGTTGTCAAGGCTGTGAAATGAACGACCGTTTCAGGAAGGAAATTTCAGCACTCCCCACAGAGGCAGAGAAAAACAACGAAAATCTTAGGATAGTGCCTGTGCGAAATACGTAACGGGAGTGTTGACCCCAACACAGCAGCGTTTCACATTAATCAGGCTGTCCTAAATAAAAGAAAAAAGAAAAGCAGTAGATGCCGACAGCGCAGTGCATGATCCTTTGATTTTCCTTCTTCACAAAAGCACGTGGTCGATGGCACGTGTAGCGTAATATCTTGCCGCGTTCCAATATTCACTGTAGCTATGGCAAGGCAAAATCCATGCCCTTTTTATAGCTGTGTATACATGGCGCTGCAAAACAGTGCAATTAATATTAGAACCGTTGTCATGGAAGCACAGCAGTACGTTGTTGCGCTATATACGTCGCTGTCAACAGCATGAAACGCACTCAAGTTTTGATGTAAAGGGCCCCATATTTTTGTACGATCTTAATCAAATCTGTAGCCACAGATTTCGTCCCAAATATTATATTTTACGGAAATACATCCACTGGGAGCCGCGCTGATACGGACGGACGTTCAAACATAAGCCAATGAGTATAAATTAATAATTGTCCAACGAGATGCAACACTAAGCAGTCAGTTTATTATTCTGCAAGTTCACTCTACATGTTTCGTGTGTCAACTACACCCGTAATGAGGAGTACATAAAACTGTAACTATAGCCTCCGGTACTGGTCATATATTTGTGCAGCTACCTCCTTCCAACGTGGCCAGGTAGCTGCACAAAAAATACGTATGACCAGTAGCGGAGACTGTAGTTACAGTTTTGTATACTCCTGATGATGGGTGTGGTTGACACCCAAAACAGGTAGAGTGAACTTACAGAATAATAAACTGACTGCTTTGTGTTGCATCTCGTTGGGCAATTATTAATATAGATCAGAGATGCAAGAAACCATAAACATAAAATAAACCAATGAGAGCCTCTCGCGATTTACGCTGACGCGCCTAAATATTCGGACCTTCTACGATGAGTTGATTTCCCGATTGTACGAAAACAACATAAACGTGCTTAGATCTCCATGTAAAGTGTCCGACGTTGTAGTCCGATTTCAACTAAATTTAGAGTTTGTCGGCGGATTTTCGTAAAAATTCCCAATATCAAATTTGAAAAAAAATCCGTCCCGTAGGAACTGCGCTGATACTTGCGGAGACAGATACGGACAGAAATGACGTTGCTAGTAGTCGCTTTTCGTTATTTATGGGAACGCACATAAAACATACACAAATTTCGGCGATCGAGAAGTTCCAAGCTACAAATTTGGTTCCATATGAAGAGAAGAATAATTTGGAGCAATTTCTCGAGGAGTGACATTAGCAAATATACAGTCGTTTTAAACTGTTATTACAAGAACGAATGTCACAGCTTAACATTTTGCCTCAAGCTTGACAGTAGGCCCTGTATCAAATACTGTCCCTGTTCTCTCAAATTAGCGATGTGTCGATCCTGTAACATGTTCAAAAGAATGCTCGTCAGCAGTATTTTATATTTGTTAATATTTTAAAGACGTCATATGTGAAAACCCACTTTAATCTTACAGATTTACTTATCCTGATATTATTAAACCAACAGCTACACCACCATTTTTAAGCTTTACAGGTGTGCTGATAAGTCCTTAGTCCGACCAGGAAGGAAACAAACTAATGTTTCTGTCAGAATGGCTTGAATTTCCTTCGGCGCCTTGCCTTGCAGGGGGGGGGGGGAAAAACTTGACAGCTCGCGTCGCGATGTTGTTGAAATTGCGCGCGTCCCTGACATGCCTCCGAGCTTGTTTCCTTCCTGGCCGGGCTAAGGACTTATCAGCACCCAGTACTTATCAAACGTTTGTCTTATGCAGATGAGACGTCCGTTTTTTGTGTTTATTTCCACAAGATTGCAATTCGGTTTCATTCAGGAAACCTAAACTGCCAAAGCACTCAAGACAATGTATTTTTCTAAAATTAAATATGTGAAAAATAATTACTACGACGCTACCATGAACAAGGTTATTTAACTACTTAATTTCTACTTGTTTTTACAACGAAAAAATATTTTTCTCTTCTCAAAGCTCTGCTTCAGGTACACACACAATGCATTATGTACAAATGGTAATGAAGTGGATTTCAACAAGACAAAAGCAAGAACAAAGTTGCGGAAATGCTATGTTTAAGAACATCAAGTAATTTTATTCTCGTAGAGTAAGTGTGCAACGAATGCAAAGTTTTGGATAGGACCTTCGTGTATTATGTACAAAAATGAAACTCAAGTCTGAATTTAACAATTCTATCCTAGAGGAATTAACTCATTTGAACTCAGTGCTAACTGTGTGCACTGCCTACCATAACAATAACAAAACTCTACAGTACCTCCACCGAGAGTATGTTTGCATTTATACAATTCTTAGAATAAACAGCTATATATTCCCCAAACAACTGGTCTGGTTAGTGACAGGTCTTTGTGTTTGCTATAACATTTTGAATGTTTACTGCATATTGACAGTCCTATCATTATTATTATTATTTCTTATTACTATTGAACGGGATATTTACAATTATATACCTGAAACAAACCATGTTTCTAGGTTATATATTGTTGTAGCCGTCCTGTACTGATAATTTGTGATACAAGTAATGTTAATTCCGAACGTGAAATATGTTTTGTACTTTTACATTATTACTGTCCGAGTATGTCTGCAGTGCCCAATATGGCTGTTTTTTTAGTTCCTTAATTTCGTGCCTATTGTTAATATTACTGTTATTATTATTATTATTATTATTATCATTACTGTTATTGCTTTTTTTAATTTTTACGTCGCCGGTTACCTAACAAGTGTTTCTTCTCGCGAGATGCCTTGTACATGGACCCTGCAATCTAGTTAATGTTTCAGGAATCCTCTCATGGCTTCGTACCCAGAAGGTACCGCGTCGACAGACACCATTACGCTGACGACTTTGCAAACACCGCTTTCAGGAGTTTAGCCCACTTTCATAACTGCATGTCATAACACATCTTAGACTTTTCAAAACAGAAGTAACTAAAGCTTGTCTCAGACTTTATGTGTCTGGCGGAATTCGCATTAATATTCTGCCACATACTCTGTAAGGATGAGAGCAGCAGTTACTGTAAATCGATACAGACAGTAATATCGGACGCAGCATGTCTTCCTACAGCCTCACAGTCTTCTGCAGCTCTTACAGGATGTTCCGTGCCGGTATTAACACGCAGTCCTTCAGCACAAGACAAACTGCTACTAGAGACATAGCGTTTTATATATATATATATATATATATATATATATATATAAATATAAATCAGGGGTAACCATAACGTGGCTCGCAAGCACGTCAGAGGAGCGGCTCGAATAAGTTGACCACAAACACGATATTTGGATAATAAAGCATATTATTTTACCAGCGTAAATTAGTTGGTCAACTGCATCAGTTCCTGTAGTTGTTTGAACAGAAATAAGGAGCCATCAATTTAGAGGAAAAGTCTGATTAATACATTGCTCTTGCCTAAGTTGCCCTTAAGGGAGGCTCCCGAAGCTCGTCTAACTGTCTACCCCTGATATATAACCCCCAAAACTTGTCTGTCAACTTTCAGTTTATGTGACATATAAAAACATTTATAACACTAACATAACACTATAAATTATCACATTCTTTTGCTAACGCGTACGAAGTATCGCATTTTTAAAAAAATCTGATATGCTGACCACAAAAATTGCAGTCCAACCGACGTATCACAGAGTTCTATTGTCACAATCGAATTGTATGCTTATTCAAGACACATGACACACGGCTGGCAACAGCCAGTAAGAGACGCTTATTTTTAAAAGTAGTCATATTTATGTAGATTTACAGTTAGAATTTTCAAAACTGTGGCGTTACCACAGCATTTTTCACCTTAATTTCTATCAGCATAACGTAATTAATTTCTAAATTTAAGTTTCCTTCTGTTACCTACCATAATTTTGTTAACAATGACAAAAACAATGAGCCCGGACACCTATGATATTAAGGAGGTTGATTGGAGGTGCACATCCAGGTTTCGAAGTCAGGCACGGGTTCTTTTTACCACCTCTTTTAGACTAGGTCGTGATCACATCAGCCTCTTATTGAATGAGTAACGGATGTAATTTCCCTGATGTCGCGGATTAGAACCTGCAACTGAACACTCACGTTTATCCAGTTCCGGAGCTGTTAATAGGAAAAGTACTGTTTAGCGAGAAAGTGTCAAATGAAACAAACGAACTGAAAACAAAGTCTCGCTGTTTAGCTGTTGTTACGGTATTGCTACCGAAATATAGTAAATCGTCTGGGCGCCTCTGCTGCTTAAACAATGTGGAAAACATGCAGCTTGACTGTGCTTAAAATACCGCGGTTCTTGATTATGAATTCAGTTTCTTCTGTTAAAAAAAAACCGGACATCTTATCGCTCATATGAACAAAGGTTTGACTGCCAGAGACACGGTGTCAATACAAATGCCCTGGCTGCACTGGATATAGCATTTTGTCAGAGGAGAAGGAAGCTTCGTACATGGTCATTGACATCCTTTGTTACTGCAGCAGTCTAATCAGGGACCAGACACAGTCATTCTTTCATTATCATAATCGTCGTGATCATCATCATCATCATCACGACTGTTGTACCAGCATATTAATAGTCTATTATTATTATTAACATATATCACCTTTAATACAGAATATTTACAGTTATACACCTGAAAACCCCATTAATCTAGCGTATATAGTGGTGCAGCTGTTATGTGGTTGCAGTGTGTGGTGTGTGTAATACTATTTCCCACAATCAACGTTTCATACTTTTCCAGTTATACTTTATTATTATTATTATTATTACTGGTGGTGGTGATGGTAGTGGTAGTGGATGGTGGTGGTGGTAGTAGTAGAAGTAGTAGTAGTTGTAGTGGTAGTAGAAGTAGTAGTAGTAGTAGTAGTAGTAATAGTAGTAGTAGTAGTAGTAGTAGTAGTTGTTGTTGTTGTTGTTGTTTTGGGGCCACTCTTTCTTATTCTTTTCATAAATGACGTGAGTAACCAAGTCGGAATTTCGAATTACATTCTTTTTTAAGATAAAAAAATTTTGGACAAATATTTTGAAAATTAGGCACAAGGCATCCAAAAACGTACTGTGAGCATCATGCTAGAAGAAAATTTATATGATAAGGGAAAAAATAAATTACAATTTACGAACCACTTATTCAGTGGGCACAAGATTTTGTGTTCATAACATTTAACGCAGGCACTAAACCGAATCTAGACTCCATATTCATACCCAATTTTAGGTTTACTCGTAAAGTAATAACGGGAATATGCGCAGCTATGAAAACATCAAGATTACAGTTTTCTTAAAGTCAGTATTTCTTGTCCACTTTGTATTCTGTTTATCTTTTGCTAATGCCATATTTTTGTATAACTTGTGTGAAGAGTTAAATTATTTAAAGCCCACATATTATGAATAATAGACCCATATCTAAGAGAACGTGATTTAATTATTCATGCAATGTGGTTTTCCCATTTCTGGTGTTGATGTGATGTGTTCCAACATCAGCTACTCCCTGTTAAGTCTCTTCTTGCGTTCTTTTCCTTGTCGCAATACATCGGTAAGACCGGGACGGTGAAAGACCAGTAAACTGATTAGGAATTTTTTTTAAACACGGAATGCTCTGGTTCCGTTATAGCTAGGTCTTTGACAAGACTTAAAATTTATGCGCCAAGGAGAAATACGGAAAAAAAAGCATCCACATCTGAAATCGGCAAAACCAGAAAATAAAAGATTTTCTTTTTTCTAAGGAGTTGGATATTGTAGCATAATTCCTTTATTCATGAAGACGGTGACGTCAGTTCTTGCATTTTGCTGCATTAAAATTGTATCGCCATAAGGAATACATGAATCTTATTCCAGAGGAGTGGGATGAAGGCGATGTTCGTCGAAGCGTGTTTTAAATTTTACACAGCTTCAAGAAAGACCACTGTCTTTGGAAGTAATAAAGGGAGAGGAGGCACAAAACGCCAGCAAATTCGTCCTGATGGGTTTGTGCTAAACTACTGCAAAAATGGAATCTTATGCTAATCACAACGATACAAACTTCGATACTGAAAGCATTGTCTTGTGAGAAACATTCCAAGATCGTTTTAAGAGAAGCGGTTTCGAAGGAAACTGGCTATAGGATCTTGAACATTTGAACATATACAGTATTACAGTTTTTTTTGGATGTGAAGCAAGTAGTCAGGCAGAAATGTAAGGGCGTTTCGAGGGAAGCAATTGACTCTAACTTCAGGAGCTGAATTGATGAGTGATTGAAACTTAGGCTACCCAGGTCCTACGAATCGTGCACCACACAACGGGAAAACCAGCCCCGATATACCGACACACGGCACAGATTATAGCTGAATGATGAACTGCAAAGGGTTTTAATTTAGTTTAGACCCTGATACGATAAACTAAATGGGACGTTACTTTAAATTCCTCAGAAGCACTGCAGCGCAAGAAAAGATTTAGCAGTTCCTAAGCTTCTCTGAATCCCAAGGCATTTTCTCCTCCATAAAAAAGAGTTTATTAATCCATCTGCCTTCAGAAGAGCCCCCGTTTCATCCGTATTCAAAATAATTCGCTGGAAATTTCACATCTTTCACAATTTCACGAATTTCGCCACTACAACTTTCTGTCGTCCCTGTGTACTCAACCGCCGATTCAGCACATAATGTTTCGTATGTTGTGATAAATGAGACATTATTCTGAGGTCATCAAACTTCCCATTATTTAAAACTGACTTACGTGTTGCCATTAGCAAAAAATAAATTTTATCACTTTCCATTAACACATACCGCATGTTTCGGTCGTACTGATCGTCCTCAGGCATGTCAATACTTGATGTTAGAATTCAAAACAAAATGCAGACATAATTATTTCGAAATATAGTATCTTGCATTTAAATGTCTGAGGATGGGTTGCCCGACCGAAACATGCATCATGTACTTACTTACTCCATGGTGCAGAGTCCTTCTTGAGAAGCTAACTGGTTTGCAGTTAGTCAAGAAATTCCCCGCATTTCACGGAACCCGAAGGTTCATTACCGCACTCACAAGCGTCCGCCAC
>Ga0123352_10008536_pt1 | contig 15947 bp, 7 predicted proteins | sample TergutLab28metaG_FD_89700 | JGI IMG/M metagenome (GOLD analysis project Ga0123352, IMG submission 89700) | Labiotermes labralis P1 segment gut microbial communities from Petit-Saut dam, French Guiana - Lab288 P1 | ecosystem: Host-associated > Arthropoda: Insects > Digestive system > Gut ... | reverse complement strand
GTTTTGCTGACCGTGCATCTCAGTATATTTATCTCAGTATTTAACCAACTTGATGCACAAAATTTGTTTCACAATAGGTTTTATTTCATGCCTCATGAAATAAAACTTATTGTGAAACAAATTTTTGTGCATCAAGTTGGTTAAATATTGAGATAAACATCTTACATTGTTTAGGTTATCTGCATTTCTTTGGTTTGGATCCTGTAACAACTGCATTTTAGCCTGCTTCCTTTGATCTAAAAATCGTAAACATTCTTCAGTAAACCATGGGTTATGTTGCTTCAATTCATACGCCCTAAACTCTCTTCAGCAGATGTTTTGATATTTTGTTTAATATTTTCCCAAGCCTTATTTACGTCCTGGCTATTATTTAAGTTCTCCATAACTATAAACGTGTTTGAGATCTTAATCTGATACTCTTTCCTAAGCTTCAGCTCACTTAGATTCCTGAGATTAAATATTTCCACATAAATCTTAAGTGTTCCTTTTTTACCTCCTGCCAGTCTTTGCCTAACTCGTGCAACCATCGGATAGTGATCAATATCGCAGTCAGCTCCCCTGAAAGATCGTACTTTGAGTATACTAGAATGCCATCTCCGGTTTATCATTATGCCATCAATCTCTTTTAACTGCTGATACTATTCTGTGGTGTACAAAAATTCCTGTTCTCAATTGGTGATTTTCATTCCATTTTCCATAGAAAAAATATTCCGTTGTTTTACGTTGCCCCTTTGTCCCATCTAACTTCCTGTACGCCCGCTAAATCGAATTTGTACCTCGCTAATACCATGGTTAGTGAACCTATACAGGCTACTGACATTTCATGTACCAAAACTCATGTCCAACTTTCATTGCTTAAGTTGTACCAAAAGACCAGTCCAGTTCCAAGGCACATGTATCCGTTTCGTAACAAGGCCAGTTTTTACGGTGAGGAGGAGTTAGCACCCCGCCCAAGCCACAAGCTGCAAGAACACTCCTTATCGTCTGTCCGTGACTGATTATTCATTGTAATTACAATATTATTATGTGTATAGATTTTATAACGTAGCATATTCTCGAGCTTGAAGGAGGTGGTTTTGGATGACCAAGAAACTAGCAGAAATTCAAAATTAGTACAAGATAAGTACCAAGACCAGTGTTGCCTAGTTTTTAGGCGCGTTCGCAGAATTACGAAAAGCAGCTGTTAGCTTCGTCGTATGTTATCTGTCCGTCTCTCCGTCCTTCCATCCGTCCGCATGGAACAGCTCGGTGTCCACTGCACGGAATTTCATTAAATTTGATATTTAGGTATTTTTTTCGAAAATCTGTCGAGAAAATTGTAATGTCATTAAAATCTGACAAGAATAACGGGTACTTTACATGAAGACCAATATACATTTTTCATTATACCTCGCTCGGTTCTTGTTAGATTGAGAAACTTTTCGGACAAAAGTTGTAGAGAAAATCAAAATACACATCTTATGTTCAATAACTTTTTTTTCCAAGAATCGTGCCGTTTATGAAGTAATGTGGAAAAATATTGTAGAGCCGGACAGGCCACAGATGATACTAAGGCTCATGCGCATTGGATGCTAGATACCAAAGGCTACAGACGCACACTCAGAATATGTAATATTTACTGTTTTTCCACTTCAACAATGGTTGCGCGAACGGGCTATAATGTAACGGTATACTTTCATGTACAGTACGGTCTCGTTTTGCGACGGTTATTTTTAAGACGAGTCACTTTTACGACCCTTTTCCAGTCGGACCGAACACTCCCGACTTGTGATGCATCACCGTCTGAACTCAGCTCTACTTAGTGCGTTTTAGCTCTTTCCCTGTGTGCATGTGTTCCTTCTTTTTCTATTTTAGTGCAGTTCTTTTAAGTCGATTGTGATTTTTCCACCCATGACGTTCATTAAAAAGACAGAAAAGAAGAAAAAATCAAAACAGTTGACGTTACATTCTTTCATGATGACCCCTGAACCAAAGCCTGGGCCTTCTTCAACAAAATAAAATTGATTTGATTGATATTTTTTTTCAATTATCTGTTTTCTTATTTTCTATATACCTAATTCATTGAATTAGAATTGTGTGTCATAATGTAAAGAAATATTGTAAATTATAAAATTATTTGACTAATTTGTTTGGCCCATGAACCTATCTCAATTTAAACCATTTAAATAGCACTCTTTTACGACGACTTAATTTACAACCAAATATTCGAGACGGTAACGCCTTCGTAAAATGAGTCCATACTGTACATTGCTTGTCTTGTTGGAAGTACCGTTTGTTTAAACATGTTGTGTTTGTTGTTTTGTTATAATGTAACATTATGTCCGGGAAGGAAGGATTGATGTTTCTTTGTTCAGCTGACTCAGGATAGAGCTTAATGAATTTTTTTTGGGTGGATGAGTGAGGGGACACAGCGATGAATTTTCCATAAAAGCAGAAAATGTTGTGTCTAATTGACTAACAGTCTGCTATTAATAGAACTTTCTATACCGTTAATTTATTGAACACTGAATGTAAAGATCTTCTGGGATGTTACTCGTATTCGCTGGATATTTATTTACCGACGTTTTGGCTCCGTCTTCAAGAGTCAAGAAATCAAAGAAGAAGTTAGACTTCTTGAACCCTCAAAACGGAATTGATAATTTCTCCAGACACATCGTTAACAAAATACCTACCTATTCAGCACACTTCCTATATCGTAGATGAGAACTGCGCTCTTCTGGGCTATTACGCATCGTGTGGTAATTCCTTACCGACGTTTCGAAACTACAAATCGGTCTCATATTCAAGGGTCAAGAATCCAAGAAGATGGGAATGATAGGTTGTCCCGAAAAGCCCTTAAGGAATTACCACAACACGCCACGTAATAGCTCAGAAGAACGCAGTTCTCATCTGCTCCGCGGTGGGAGCCTGAAATAACGCAAAATCTTACAAAGTAACTGCACTGCTGCAAAAGCCTAAAACCTCGCTCAGAGAACATTATTAAATGTTGTCAAGCGGACTGCTGTAAGTATCTAGACAGCCCTGGTCTTGAATATTAAACTGCGAACTTGGCTTAAAAACCAAAGCTGGTAAGTCCCATCTCTTGAACTGTAACACGGGACAATAATTGTGCAGAGGTACCGTTATCTCTCGGGTGAGGATCTTAATTATATTGTGCTCCAAGCTAATTTGAATCTTTGTAACAGCTGTAAGATTAAATTATATTTAAATGTTTTATAAGAATTTATTTATGCCATTTTTATTGCAGTACCCTGCTGGAAATTACGAAGCTCTCCGAAAATAAAACATATCTCCTTGTCTAATAAGACTAGTCGTTAGTAAATCTTAACACAATTCAGAAATTCTAAGGTGACTGTACAAAGCTCTATTTCGTGTGATATAATTTTTCGGCTTTTTAATATTCGTTTAGCTCAAATAATTTTATAAGCGCTTAGTTCACACTATGTGAAAGAAGAGTATTTTATACCTCACAAAGCAAATGAAAATATTATTAGGTTTTCGTATTTTTAACCCCATGTCGCCACGGCATCTGGTGGGTCAGGACCTCCTCATTTTCGAGGCTTCATGATCACACTCAGACACACCACACTGTTTAGGACTTCTCTGGACGGGTCTTCAGCCCGTCGCAGAGATTTTTACCTGACAACAAAAACCCATACTCTCAAGAGAATGACATCCATGCCCTCGGCGGGATTCGAAAGCACAATCCCAGCAATCAAACGGCCGCAGACCCACGCCTTAGACGGCGCGGCCACTGGAATCGGCATCGTTTTCGTATACCAGACGGAATGACACAGAATTTTTGAAAGAAAAAATAGACGGATATTATTGAATGTCCCATTGATTTTGTAACGAACCCAGTTTCAAAATATTGCTATTATTATTATTATTATTATTTGTTATCACTTTTGTGCAGGGTATTTTCAGTTATATTTATGAAACAAACCATATTTCTAGGGCATATATTGTTGCAGCTATTCTGTAGTTACAGTTTGTAGTGCTTGTAGTGTTATTGACCGTGTTGAAAATGTTGTAGCTTTACCTGACTGTTTTTCGAAAAATATGTGTGGTGACCAATGTGACTGTTTTCTGTAGTTCCTTGAAGTCTTGCTTTTCCGGTACGTGGCTCAGGTATTTTATGATTGATTCTGAGTCGCTTCCAATTTCCTCTGTTACTATTGGTCTCATATTTATTATTGTTTATTATTATTAGTTATTAAATGGTATTTATCATTATTATCATCTTCTTCTTCTTCTCCTCCTCCTTTATTAAGGCTATTTATACTTGTATTCCTGAGACAAACTATGTCCCTACAGAATACAGTGTTGCAGCTATTCTGTTGTAATTCTTTATTATTATTATTATTATTAGTGCTGGTCTCGTGATTGTTATTTGTGCTGTTATGCCGGCGCGATAATAAATGCTTATTCAATCGAATTGAACTGGATTGAACTGAACTGAATTAACATTAGTTTAGACTAGAGAAGAACTATGCTAATATTGTAACTAGTTTTAAAATATAATTCTGCTAGCAGGGGAAATTTGTCAATATTTTCTCAGTGTTGAAATTATGTTTCATTGATGTTTTGGGTGTGATTATACACTACTAAATGTCGCGTAAATACAGGGGTCTAAAGAGTGGGCTGACGGTCTGCTACTCCGCCGGCCGTTAATTTACACAAATCTGAGCACCGAAAGTGGTAACTAAAAGGGTCTCCATTTCAAAAATTTCGCTGTGTGAAATCCAGATATAAGGCGAGTGGAAACAAATGTGTATTATTGCATTTATCGACGGTAAATATGTAGTTCTATTGAAGAATTTATGTTTCATCTTTATAGAAGGGACTGAAGTGTGATACACAGAAACTTACAAGCAAGTTATTGTTTTGCTCCGGTACCGGCCCATTATGACCTTTTGTACAGTACCACCAGTGTATGAGAGTTCCATCACATTATTGCACTACAGCCATGCTAACCGCCAGCTGTTAATGGCATAGGACTGACTAAAATACACATTATTGAGCTCGTGTAATTGATAATCTCATCGGTATCGGAAGCACACACATGTTTATGAACTTCTCTTCAAATTTCGTAACTCAGTTTCTGTTGAGTTCATTTGCATAGTTTTGTGCAACTGACCACCATTTAACTAACATCTGGCATATACAATTTTTTTTGCGCTTTTTTATCAACTAGGCCAACTGCTAATTTTTACCATATTCCACTTTCATCAATTCGGATATTATTCGTTGTTTGCGTTTTCCTCACCCTGTTTATTCATTTTATGTACGCTTGTTCTTTCTAAATACTTGTTCTTTGTTTCTTATCTATGTTCTGCTTGTACAATTTTTTATATCTCTATGTACGAATTGCCCATTCACATTTACATCATAAATGAAACTTAATGACCTTCATTCCTTGTCTCTGAGAAGCTTAATTCTTTGCAGTATGCTTAGCGTCTTCCATTCTTAAACACATCTTTCATTGTCTCTTCATTTGCAGCAAATCTTAATATCCACAATACTTCCTTTGGCACTTTCCAATTGCGCCATTTTACTGCCAGTACAAGAAGGCCCGTTACTTACTTACTTATTTACTAACTTACTTACCTACTTACTTGTTTACTTACTGCATGGTGCAGTCTTTCTTGAAAAGCTAACTGGTTTGCAGCTAGTCAAGAAATTCCCCGCATTTCACGGAACCCGAATGTTCATTACCGCTCTCACAAGCGTCTGCCACCTTTCTCTATCCTTGACCAGCCCAATCCAGTCCATATACCCACATCCCACCTCCTGGAGATCCATCCTAATATTATCCACCCATCGACGCCGAGGTCTCCCCAGTGGTCTCCTTCCCTCCAGTTTCCCCAGCAAGACCCTATGACCCCCTCTCCTCACCCATACTCGCCACATTCCCAGCCCATCCCATTCTTTTCGATTTTATCACCCGCACAGTATTGGGTGAGAAGTACAAATCATTTAGCTCCTCGTTATGCAATAGGAAGGTCCGTTACAGGATCGAATTATCAACATGTTTAATGAAATATTAAACCTGCGTGCCAACTATAAATTTGTTAGTACGTTCATAAAGAAAAAGTTATGCAAACCTTGTAAATGAGCAAGAAGTGTGACTTCATATTGAAACAGTTTTTGTAATCCCATAATGTAACATATAACAATATAGTATAACATATAATATATATTACATATTAATAAGGATTATATATAAAATGACAAGATTTTTATAAAATAAGTAGAAAATAAACTGCCGTCAACACGAGTAGTTCTAATAGTAATCCTAATTGTGTTGACGACAATACTAGAACTAGATATGTTGACAAGTTATTTCTCTTTTTGAAACGGTTTTTCTATTTTGAGAAATTTATAACAAAAGTCCTTGTAATTTCAGACGCCCAACCTCGCTACGTTTTCGCTATTGATTGGTCCCAACATCCCACTTGTATTCGTCTCGTCATGGGTTTTCTAGAGGTGATTCTCGTCACTTTATTGTTACTCTCGATCATGACGCGATGCGAGACGAACATCTGTAGACCTGTGAATTTTCAGCTGCTTCTTGTTCTTTCTATGGAAGATGGTATGCCTTGAAAGAAATCTTTTCTAATCTAACGTCGCCCTGCTTTAAGATGGAGAACTTCTTTTTCTTTCCGGACACTGTCTTCCTTAAACAGTCGATCATTTCTGAAGGTGTCTCTTACCGTTTAATGCTAGTCTCCTTAAAAAAAAAACCGGATAAAATGCTTACACTATCGGTGACCAATATTTGTAGATAAAATTCAAGTGTTATTGTAAAAACCATTTCTTCCCTAGTTTTTTCAACTTGATTGGAGAGGCTTAGATTGCAGGCCAGCGCTAAAGTGGGTCTTCAGAAATATGACGCAGATATTGCACTGGATTCAACTGATATAGAACGGCGTCCATTGACTGGTTCTATAAGTCCAATAATGAATCTTGGTGTTGTAAAAAATGAAAACTTGGTGACCATCCGAACAAATGTAACTTTTCAACAAGGGCCCTGATTTATGGTGTTAGTTTTATAAGCTAGTTCCAGTACAGTAAGACAGCGCCAGCGAGTGTCCGTTTTCTCGCAATATTTTATCCGCTTGTTCGCACTGTTCTGCTTATATTGCGGGTTTCGATTTCTTTTCTGCTTCTCGACATTCCCACCCTGGCTATATAAAGTACGTTTATGTTTCTTTTTATTTAAAGCTTAAAGAAAGGCGCTGTATCAATATGAAGTATTCATTTCACTGTATAAATGTTGCATGCGGTTGGTTTTATTAACGATTACTGTACGATGTTTTGGATAGTGGTGACGCTTCGTATTGGAGTTATAAGGGGTTCTTTTCCCAGAATCCGGTTACTCTGTATGAAAATTCGTGGCTTTTCTTAGGCCTGCTAGGGAAACAAGGAAACATATTCACGACCTTTAACAACGTTACCTATCTAATATTACAATTTTTTTATATTTCTTTCTTTTACGTAGTATGAAATCATGAAATTGTGCGAAATTAGAAATATAACAAAATTCCCCAGTATAAATTACCTTTTTATTATCACTTGCTGTTTTCTTATTGTTAATGTTTATAACAATTCTAATAGAAGTCGAGAGTCATAATAAACGTAAAATGCACTTCTACAATTAATGATGTAATTATACTGAATTATTGTGTTATCCAGGTTATGTTCAAATTACAAGGAGATATTTCAGTCTGAGCCGGTTGAAAGAACTAACAACCAATAATTCAGTGAAAGAAGTTAGATTTTCATCACCATCATCATTATCATCCGTCACGATTTAAGCCTTGATAGGCCTGTTTCGGCCTCGTCTAATACTCTTCAAAGGTCTTCAAAGTCGTCTTCGTCCATTTGGTCTATAAGTCAGTCTCAATATAAAGTTGGTTTGTTGGGCAAGCAAACCAACAACCACAGAACACAGATCAATATATTTTCGTTGTCATTATGTATACGCATATTCGTAGTTCTCTTCAGTTCTACATCTGTATGGCCTACATTTTTGCTTATATAAGCCGCGATTGAACAAATGTGCATTAATGCCCTGAATACTTTGGCACGATATGCAGCCTGTATAACTTTGTAAAGAGGTCGTGTGAACAGCAGAATCTGTAGACCGCATAATGTACAGTAGCTGTGTTACGAGGGAAATGTGGTTTAATACATACACATAATTTAGCGTCAAGTTCACAGATCTGTTTGCTGCTAGTTTCGGTGGATAAAGTAGAACTTTCACTCTGGATTCCGCAGAAAAAAATATAAGTTTTCGTCGTTGTTCTTGAAATAAATAGGTTGAGGGCAGGGCTCGCCCGTCTTCTGCTCTGTGAATTCAAACGGAGAAATCATGTGCGGTTGTCTCTGGCTACAGTCGTACTTGGTTACAAGGAGGTGTCGAATGTAACATGAACTGCCGAACGTGTCATTTATACAAATCTGTGATTTAATATGATATTAAATAGTGTACATCTACACAATCACTTTATTACTCAAGGTAATTATAAGGCTACATGTTTCGACTATAGATTAGTCATCCTCAGGCCTATTTTGTCAATTGTGTCACAAGATGCTATGCACACTTTGGGATCCAAATTTGTATAATACATTTTACGAGACAAATGATCCAATTTTATATATCCCACTCTTGTAAACACAATTTGCACGTCACGCCCTTAGAGACAAATGATTTAATTTTATGTATTCCATGGATGTAAACACGATAGGATCCCAAAGTGTGCATAGCATCTTGTGACACAATTGACAAAATAGGCCTGAGGATGACTAATCTATAGTCGAAACATGTAGCCTTGAGTATTAAAGTGATTGTGCTGACGTATACTATTTAATATTACATTACGGTACAAGCACATCGTGATGCTTCCATTGAAATCTGTGATTGTTTTAATTGATGTGATACAAAGTGTTCATAAATTATCCAGTCGTTAATATAAATTCTTTCCCCTGCACGTTACTACCATCAGCATCATCATCATCCGTTCCCCTTTATAAACAGATCTGACTAATGACCTGGTGTAAATTGTACTTACATCAGACCTGCAATTGGTTCGGGACACTTCGACAAAATTTCTACTGCATGCGGGCAACCTGATCTGTACAAAAAATGTAGAATGAATAAGTATACTTACATGTAGTTTTGCCTGTGTATTTTCATATCATATGCAGTAAAATATACCGAAATTAATAGGACAAAAATTTTCGTAAAAATGCATATCAACAACCTAATCTATAGTGTGTATTTTTCGCACTTTTTACAAAACGCATTAAGAATGTAGCGCACGTCTCCATAAATAAACAACTCCCAAGTTTTCAGATGTTTCAACGTTCTAACTCGGCTTTGCCAGCTAAAGGGTTAAAGGATGTTTTCTCACTTGAAATGCCGGAGAGGCGACACACGCTATATCGTGGGCAGTTGCCCGCTGCCTACAGACTGAGCGGCCTGCGTGACATTATAATGTTTTCGATTTTGTGCCTGATGTGTAGTGACGTGTTTCAGTACTCTGCTGGGGGCAACGACAGAATGAGCGTAAAAATTCTCCAATCTGTCCGCTAATCGTTTTCGCCCCTACTCCCATCAATCTATACCGTCTATAGGCTCTCTCTCTCTCTCTCTCTCTCTCTCTCTCTCTTTCTATATATATATATATATATATATATATATATATAACTGCAGATTCGACTTGTACTTTGTTTTGACGTTTTGCTGACCGTGCATCTCAGTATATTTATCTCAGTAATTAACCAACTTGATGCACAAAATTTGTTTCACAATAAGTTTTATTTCATGCCTCTACATGTTTCGAGCACAATACGTTTTATTTCATGCCACTACATGTTTCGAGCACATGTGCTCAAAACATGTAGAGGCATGAAATAAAACTTACTGTGAAACTAATTTTGTGCATCACGTTGGTTAAATACTGAGATAAATTGTACTTTGTTGTTTTGTACAGGCATAGAGAAGCATGAATTGGGAGATCTGCAATTTAGATATGCTGGAAAGGAGAAAACTAACTTTAACTCCCTCTATTGGTGTTCATTCTTTCCCTGACTCGAGTGTAATCCCTATATCAGTCCGGTTATTTAATTGCAAAGTGTCGTACTTCCTGCAAGCTGCAATTGCTTTCACCATATGTTTCTCCCAGCGTATCAAAGGATATCCTCAAGCTCTTTTGTGCGCATGGCACTCCGCATTGCATCACTGTGTTGTTACTGTGAATGTCAAACTGCAAGTCTGAACAACAAGCTTGTTCAAAAAATGTTGTCTGTCTGTCCTTACGTGCACATGAACTCATTAGGGCACAATAAACATGATATGGAATTGTCGTGTTGGCGTGTACGATAAATGTGAATGCATGACGTTTTGTGGGAAGGGAATGGTCTGACAAATACTAGGACAATGTGACTCATCGCATTTCTGCAGGTTTGTAACTCGAAATTGGCGAAATATTCAAACTCTAATCCAAAAAATATAGAAGATCCAAAGTTTTAAGGGTAGACATTTCACTATTTAATCATAAAATTTTGTATTTTATTTTGTTTTTCGAGAAATGCAGAATAAATTTTAAACTCATGGTTCCGTGCATCGTAATTCAATGTTAATAAAAGTCCAACCACATGCAACAGTATGCAGTTATTTATTTACTGCAAAGTCATTCTACATGTTTCGGGTGTCACAGCACCCATCATCAGGAGTACTAAAAACTGTAACCGCATCCTCCGGTACAGGTCACACTGTAAAATGCAAGGATTAACTGGAATGAACTAACAGTGTGTGGGCCAACACAAACTGTTAGTTCATTCCAGTTAATCTTTGTATTTTACAGTATGACCTGTACCGAAGTCTGCGGTTACAGTATTTAGCACTCCTGATGATGGTTGCTGTGAAACCCGAAACATGTAGAGTGACTTTGTAGTAAATAATTATTGAATACTGTTGCATCTGGTTGGATTTTTATTAGCACTGAAATACAGAATATTTGATGACATTTTCCTATAGTGGATTTTACATCATGTTGACCCTCTTCAAGGAATGGACCATTGACTTGCAATTCTGCAGTTTATCTAGCCTTCTGTGACCGATCTACTGCAGGGAGAGGTCTGATCGTTACCACCGACAATTTCCTCGTTTTACCTTATCTCCTTTCGTCTTCACTCCACACGTCCTCCTTTCATGTCTGTGAGACAGACCAGGATATTGTACCTCCCTTCCCACACCCTTTCACACTTTGCCTTGTCCTCTTTTATCAGTGTAATTTATTTTTATCCCGCCTCTATTCTTTTACTCTCATCTTTCTTCCATGCCATCTCTTTTTACGTATATTTGTAAAAATCTCGGTTAAATTTGCTACGTTCTTTTTACCCTCCGAGGTATAATTTGTATTAAGTGAAGTCATGCACGCTTTCCACGCACAAAGTTATTCTTTAAAAAGTGAGTAAAAAATGGATCTCATCATCCTGGCTTTATGAATACCTTCTTCTGTACATAAGCTTTTTTACGTATCACCTATGGTAAAATGCTCAAAAAGAAATGAAAGTATTACATTTGTACATTTGTATTCGAAACACGACTTGACTTTTCATTATTCTCGTCTTCAAATGAGACACGTTAAATTAACCGAAAATTATCGCTGGTAAAATTATCAGAGAATTATTGTGTTTAATTTCAAATACATGTTAAAATAACATGTATAAATCTGTTAAAATCGAATGGTGTCATTTTTCTTTTTCTCCATCCCATATAAATTCCGTATGTAATAAGGCAAGAAATGGTGATATTTGACTGAACTTCCTTTAGAGGCGGCTACTGTTTCGTCCGTAGAAAAATTTCCTTCTAACTACCTGCCTTATTTGTTTGCTTGGCAGGTAATTTGACGACGTTTCGGCCGATAGCTATATTTAAAGGAGTTGGAAATGATAGGATTATAAACTATGAATTCAAATATAGTATATACAGCTTTTTGTAAATAACGTACGAACCAGTGAGTCAAGAAAAGGCTACAAAGCATTTTGGTCTTTTTTTGTTGCGTGTTCAGGAATTCAAGAGAGAGAACCGAGGGAAATTAATTGATCACATTAAAGATGAAAATTAAAGTGAATTGTAGTTGAAGATCCAAGTCGTACCACGCAGTAAACAGTTACAAGAACTTCACACTTAATGATGTATTTGGAGAAAATCGCTTGTTGTTCTTAGACCCCTACTAAACACACAATTCAGTGTGTGGGCTGAAAGTACGAGTAAGGTTCCTCATTTCTAGTGGTTCATAAAGTTCATAAAATAGCCACACGGCTGGCAAGATTAAGAACTCAGGATAACTGGTACTTCTTTCAAGTTGCGAACAGAATGAGCCTGCCTTTGGAATTGAAATTGGACTTGACGGTGAGCCAGACCATTCGATCTTAACTGTATGGTGAGGTAAATTCAGTTAAAAACACAACTATAAATATATGGCTAAATGATGGTGTTTATTAGCAATAGAAAACCTACATGTTTCGGCCTATAGTGGCTATCTTCAGGTTTCGACAACTTTCTTGCTAAAAGAGTTTTATATAATATGCCTAAACCGCGTTGTGATGTTGAAATCTCATCAATTTACGTGCTGTTGTTAAGCTAAATTTGGTGGGATATCTATTGGGTCAATGAATTTGTAGGTAGCTGGGTGTGGATCTTTCCGGTTGGGTAGGTGTAGGGTTAGGAGATAAATGTGATTGCAGGTGTGGTATCTTAATGCTCCTGCAATCACAGTTTCCTCCTTGAGAGCCGCTGCGTAGGTCGTGTGTACGGTGCCGATGGTGCAGAGGCTAAGAATATATCAATAAAATTACCTAGTTGCATCAAGTTGGCATTTCACTTTATTTCATGAGGAAGATGCACGGTCAAACAACCCTCAAATGGATTAATTATTTCAGTACGGCTTATTCAGGAAAACATTGGGCAAATAACGAAAACGTTTGCTCTCTGATGTAAGGATTATCAGCAATGTAAGGAAGGAGAAACTCACTGCATGCAGGTTATTATTATTATTATTATTATTATATCATCATCATCAGCAATACTATATTTCGCATCAGACAGTAATCTTATAAAAAAAAGAAATGCTTAATACTTTTTTTTTAATTTGCTAACCTACAAAGTGTAATAGGAAATAAACAGTCACACGTCAGCATATAGGCTATACTGAATCAGATTGATTTTAAGTAACTGTTCCGCCACCCACATGTCTTGTACATTGCACTAACGCAATCTTTAACTCTTCAACACCCCTTACAATAATACTTTGCCCGTTCTAAGAAAAAAATATTTACTGCGGGCAATGTATAACGGCTACTGACCGCGAAACAGTTTGGCCTGACTGAGGGCCCGTCACAAAAGGCTGCTGAACATCACTGCACTCACCAAACAGATGTGGTGAAGAATAAAATAATTTGATTCTGGAGACATCGAGATAGAAAAAATCCGACACTCTATTGAGAACTGTCGCTCCTAAAATGGAGACTGTATTTTATACACTCGATAGACGAAATTACGATCCTTTGCTTCAGGAAACGATACAGTGACGGGAAGAAGAGGGGCTCGTTGATAGTATTGAAGGTACTTGTGTCACGAAGAGGACCACTGCTGCCTTTCAAGGATGGTTCCTGGCCTGAAACTTGTGAATCAGAGAAAACAACTTTCCTACAAAGAGTACCATCCAGTTCCACCAAAACTTAATGCGATTGAAATAAATGTGGCACAAATGCTCTGAGACATGGGCTGAGAAGAGTAAGTGCAGGGGGAAGAGTAGGTATATGTCAAATTAGGCACGTACCTTAATAATGTACGTGAACACGATGTTCCAAAACCTTCATCACCTCTAATAAAGTAAGTGATTACGTAGAACAATTGTTACGTCATTAATATAATTATTAACGCCATAGACAAGAATAGGGTACGTGGTGGCTCAGTTGGTTGAGGCATTGCGCTACAAGCCCGAAGGTCGCGGGTTCGATTCCCGATGGTGTCTTTGGAATTTTTCATTGGCATTATCCTTCCGGCCGCACTATGGCCCTGAGGTTGACTCAGCCTCTAACAGAAATGAGTACCATGAATATTTCCTTGGGGTAAAGGCGGTCGGTGCGTAGGGCTGAAAACCTTACCACCTTCATGTGCTGACTGTCTTGAACTCTCGGATCCTCAACCTCCTGGAACCCTCTGGGCATGTTCAGGCCTGTAATGGGATAGCTTTACCTTTTCCATGGACAAGAATCCCTCTCGGGATGCAACCGGTTATTCAGCGAGTCGAGGGACTTCCCGATTCTTGTTGAAAGATAAAGTGCATTATCTCTTTAAAAAATGGTCTTTAAACTGATTCAGATTAGTCCCGACTATCCCCTCTCATCAGATTTATGAAAAATTCATTATTTAATAACTTCCTGTGTGCTACTAAATATTCCAAGAAGCTCTCTTCCTGCAGATGTTACCAATTCATTCTACGAAATTCATTCTCCAGGAACGAAGACACTTTAGCACGCAAACAAGAATTGAAAAATGTAATAAGAATATGCCGACAGCGTTAACACGTCTTTCAAGTGCTCGAAACGGCAGTCGTTGTTTGGGCGTTTAGCTATCAGTCCGTAACCCTCTCATAACCCGAGTCCATCGACGTCACTTTTTGGTTAGAAATCAAGGTTCTATTCAACACGAATCTAAACAGTGTTCCCCGGAATGGCCACGATAAATTTAATATAACAAATGTGTTTGTTGATGAATTTCACACTTTCTCACTCTTAATAAACTGCATTTTATTGCATTCACTTTCAGTGCCGTTCTTGTCATTGGTATTTGACATGTATAGGAAGAAAACTTGAGCCCCAACAGTACAGTCTTACGTACAGAATTCCAGAAGATCTGAACTACTCGTATTGCACGCTTAATAGAGCATAAAGTTAAAGAGTTTCAAATCCCTAGGGATTCAATGTTAAATGAATGTATCATTTGAAAATGGGCCATCGATATGGCATTTCATGTGAAGTTAGGATCGAGTTCTGAGGTGTGCCATCCCCGTTGTGTTTTTAAACTATATGGTGAGAAAACCATATGCTGCAACTTAACATCTAATGCTCCTGATGATGGGCGTATGTACCCGAAACATGTCGAGCTAAGAATACATTAATAAAATTACCTAGTTTAATCAAGTTGGCATTTCACTTTATTTTAATTAATCCATTCTTTGTATTATAGATGTTCCACTTTGGAAAGCCCTGCCGTTATTACATTTATCATCATGATTAACACAAAATAATTTGCATTTTGTCCACATCCCCTGTTCGTGTGTTCCTTATTATACAACAAGCAACCATTGATTTCCTATACAGCATTCACTGATGAGTCTACGTACTGGAAGAAGAGTCTTTTTCTGCGAGAAACGAAACGAAACGAAACTTAATACAGGTACACATTCACTTCAGTTTTCAAAGGTTTAAAGAACATTTGATTAATACTCTAACTAATGAGTGTTATATTAATCTGAGAATAATCTGTAACCAGTCGTCGTAATTTAAACAGTAAGAGACACTTTAGCCTCATAAATGATGCAAGGAAATGACTGTTGCCAGCTCTTTTGAACTGTGGGATAGCTGTTTCAAAATAATAACCAACACGATGACACATGTGGACTATCCTTTATTTCAGGGGTAGTCGTCATTCACTCTCTACATGTTTCGAGTTTTCGGAAAGCTCATCATCAGGAGTTCATTTTTCCCTGTACAGTCAGCCTCTGGCATAGTGTGTAATCGGGAACAGAACACGTAGGAGAACGGGAGGGTTACAGCAGAAGATTACACACTATACCAGAGGCTGACTGTACAGGGAAAAATGAACTCCTGATGATGAGCTTTCCGAAAACTCGAAACATGTAGAG
>Ga0123352_10008528_pt1 | contig 15952 bp, 5 predicted proteins | sample TergutLab28metaG_FD_89700 | JGI IMG/M metagenome (GOLD analysis project Ga0123352, IMG submission 89700) | Labiotermes labralis P1 segment gut microbial communities from Petit-Saut dam, French Guiana - Lab288 P1 | ecosystem: Host-associated > Arthropoda: Insects > Digestive system > Gut ... | reverse complement strand
CTCAAATTTATTTTTGGAATAAAACTCTACATGTTTCGGACAGTTCCTCTGTCCACCATCAGGAGTTTTTCCACTGTACACACAGCAATGGTGTATGTCATACAGCTTGCGAGCAGGATCAGGACGGAAAGTCCTGATCCTGCTCGCAAGCTGTATGACATACACCATTGCTGTGTGTACAGTGGAAAAACTCCTGATGATGGACAGAGCAACTGTCCGAAACATGTAGAGTTTTATTCCAAAAATATATTTGAGAAAATAGTGCATCTAGTTTGTTTTATTATAAGAATTTATCACGATGCACGGTCACCTGAACATCAACTTCACAGCTTTAAAAAACAGACGTGCCCTACTGCGATGTGTGAATTCCGATGCAAAAGCTAAGGTGCAGGGTGACCCACGGGAACCTGACATCTTTTGAATGGGTAGTACTCAGTAGGTAGGCCAGGGGGGGGGGCTGTGCCAATGTGTGGTATCAACAAGACGGTGCCACAGCGCACACTGCAAGCAAGTCAATGACCATTGTTCGAAACACGTTTCCCGGGCACCTCATTTCCCGTTTCGGAGACGTGCCGTGGCCCCCTCGCTCTCCCGATCTTTCAACGTGTGATTTTTTTTCTTTGAGGGTGTTTGAAATCGCGTTTTTACGCTCACAAGCCCCGTACGTTGAATGATTTGAAGGAAGACATCCGTCAGGAAATTCGTCCGATCGATTGTCAGTTGTTGGCCTGTGTCATGGACGATTTAAAAAAAAAGGGTTGAAAACTGCATCCAAGAAGACGGCCGTCATCTTACCGATATCCTTTTTAAAACTTAACCATCTGGTATGGTATGTTTTAAGCTTTAGTTTTGTATAAATAAATGTGAATTTACTTGAAAAACAACTGAGTACTGTTTATTTTAAAGATGTCAGTTATTTTAAAGATGTCAGGTTCCCGTGGGTTACCCTGTATCATTACATGAGTGACGCAGCTGCAGAATACCATAGAGTTTAAAAAACTGTCCACCAGCCCCCAAATCATCTACAAGAAGAAACTTTTCTCGCCCACAAACGCGTTTATGCCAGAGGTTCCCAACCCGCACAGAAATTCTGACGGAAACTAAATAGTGATGTGTATGGAAGACTTACTGATACTTCCACAAACAGCAGCAGATTCAAGACGAAGGGTGCACAGACACACACAAACAAGCGCGCGCCGTCGTAATAGATCGGTTTGCGCCGTAAATATGGCAACCCGCACTGCGGCAACACGTATTAGACTAGTTCTTGTTTGTTGGGACAAACTCTTTTTTTCTAGCTTATCACAGAGCTTCTAATATGCCTAGCTGACAAACATTCATAAACAATTTTAGAGATTTTTGTTATTATCATGGTGGGATGAGGCTGCGTCTTGTGAGACTGGCTTGTGATGGGCAAATCTGTCTATTCCCAGACGTAAACACAAGACAGAGAGTGTAGTTATACTACGAGCGTATAACGCAAATTGAGTCGCCTTCTTGCAGCCACTGTTGGAGTGGAAAAGCGAAGTTTATTACATATTCTAAGGGTGTGTTTGTAGACTTAGGTATACAGAATGCAATACGAATGCGCCATATTGCATGTGGTCTGTCCGGCACTACAATATTTTTACATCTTATCTCATAAAGGCCACAATTTTCAAAAAAAGAAAGAAAGAAAACCTTACTGAACTCAAAAGTGTTTGTGTTGATCTTCTCTACATACAACTTTTGTCTGATACACTTCTCATTCTAAGAAGAGCTGAATGAGATATGATAAATAATGTACATTGTTTTTCACGTAAAGTGCCTGTTACTGTTGTCAGATTGTAATGAAGCTTGAGTTTTCTCGACAAGTTTTCGAAAAACGTCCACATATCAAATTTCATGAAAATCCGTTCAGTGGGAGTCGGATTGTTCCATGCGGACAAGCATGACGACGATAATAGTCGCTTTTCGCAATTTTGCGAAAGAGCCTAAAATGAATAATTGGGAATGAAACTTAACAGATGAGTAAGAATTGATCAGGATGAAACCTTTTCCACGATCACGTTTTCCATCGCGAATTCTATGAATCTGTCCGGCGATTCAACCTGCTCCTCCACACACACACACACACACACCCTACACACACACACACACACACACACACGCACACACACACACACACACAGTGGGGGTAACACGAAAGAAAAAGATTATAGCCCTCGAGTTACTGTGTTGGGCATAATTTAATAATCGCTGCTTCGGCGGTTCCTGAGTGTTCGGTAAGATTCGTCGTAGTCCTCAGTTACGGCCATTTTAACTAAAAAACAGACCGACGACAGACAATATAAATTTCTCTTAACAGGAGTCAGGCAGAAAGACAGAAATTTTAGATTGAAACAACTGACCTTATCCGAGAAAGAACTAGTTCTTTTTTTTTCACTAAACCACCAGACGAAAAGAGAGCAATTATAAGATACCGGCACAGATGTAATTAAAGTATTAAAACGGATCTTCAAAAAAAAATTTAAAGACGTGGACGTACTTCATCTGTCTCAGGACATGTGACGGGGATGTTGCAAATATTGCATTGAAGTTTCCGGTCCCATAAAATGTAAGGGAATTTCTTGACTAGCTGAGGAGCTACTACGCATTAGTTCTCGAGAAACACTCCGCTCGGTGCATTTAGTTGCCCCAAAATAATGGTCATTCTTAAACTGGATTTTTTGCACTTAGCGTGATCCGAAAGATTAAACACGATTTAAGCATGAAATAAAATGACCAAATTACCAGATGATTCGAAAATATTTTTAAAATTTTAACTAATTCATTAATGAAATTATTACGCTTATTAAAATATTATTATTAAGCAATGATATACATTTCCCTATAATAAGCTCACACAAAGCAGTAACACAAGGGATTATATCTGCCTTCTTGATCTCCACTTTATTCACTTTACACTACAGATCAGTGTGTACAGTACGACATTTCTACCCACCCTATACACAATCTACGCCTACCTACACAAGTATTTTTTGTACGGCACTTGTTACTCCAATAATATTTGGTGTGGAGTACAACTTAAGAAGCTCATCATTCCACAATTTTTGCGCCACTCTTAGTTCAAAGTCTCTCTCTCTTTCTTAGGACAAAACGAAGATGTATGAGAACCCTCTTCCAAACACCCTAAGAGCGTAATGATTATTTTCTCGTTACCTTATTTTAGTACGGATATAGAAATAAAGAAAACAGCGTTAAAACAAAAGAGCACAGTGAGTAATAAGAGTTAAGAAAGGATAAATGAAGATAAAGGTGCAGTAGCTCAAAAGCCAGATATGTATACTGGGGAGTGAAGGTGTAGTTCCACTCATTCTTAAAGTCGGATGTAGGTGGAAATGAATGGTTATCTTCATGACTGGACCACTGTACGCCATGCTAATAGTCCACTATACACACTGAATAGGCAACGTTGTGGGGCTTACAGCCAGGCTTCGCACTTCGGCTAAGAGAACTCTCCTGCTCCCACCGGAAATCAACCATGATTCCTCGGTTGTTCAGCCAGTATCCTAGTGACAACATCCGACTGACTTGTACCGACTCTCAGGTTTAAGATAAGAGGGGGTTTAATTTAAACAAACATAACGACAAAACTCTAATTGCTCATACGCCAAATGAATTTTACACACAGCTTCGATAATGGCCCTTCAGTCGTTTCAAACTCCATTTAGCTGGATTCATACTGAATTCCGTTACAATTAGCAAAGTGGAAGTCTTGAAAAGAAGCCTCTGAAATACAATTTAGAAACTTCCTTCATTGACTTTCCTTACAAACGAAAAGTTGTTACATGTTACATTTTCTTGCAATTCTTTGTAACCTACCGTGTATTAAAATAACCAATATTTGTAAGCATTCATACAGTACAACAATAAACTGATGTTTAATGGATAAAACTGTTCATAGGAATGCAAGCCATGCTATTTAACTTCATGTCAAAACACACACCTGGCTATAAAGTCCTCATATTTATTAATTTCACTCATCAAATTCTTTGCAACTCGATGACCTGTCCACACAAATATATCCCTTTCATTCAGTAAGCAAAGCATATTTCGCAGTCGCCATTAAGAGGGAACGGTTAAGCACAAATATAATTTCAAATACGTTTTCAAAAGTAACTTAAATAATTGTTTAAACTTATAAGACACGAAGGGAAGACGCAGGGCTAACCAAAACACAAAAAACGCGACCTAGACTATATCAAGGAAAGGACAAAAGAAACTGAAACTAGTAAGAAAAGGACGAGGTCTGGTAATGTGAATTCTAAACTAATTTTGCTGTGAATATAACTGAGAAGGACAACTTATATAGTAATAATGTTACAAGTGTCTGCTGTTTGGAAACTGTATTTAGTGGCACTCACTAATGTCATTCTGTGTAAATAAGTGACAACTATGTACATCGCTTGCTGTAACGTCAAGTAACACGACACTTCTATCACGAAATACAGTCGAGGTTTCTCTCTGTCTAACTGTCCATCCATTCATCCATCCATCTACCTATCCATCTTCCCATCCGTCTGTTTTCTATCTGTGTCTGTCCACCTAATAAATGTCCAGCAATCAATCCATTCAACTATCCTTCTATTCTTTAATACCGAACATTTTTCGTGCAACTATATGACATATATACTATTTAGTACCATATTGTTACGCAATGTTTTTATTAATTATTGCTCCGACAGGTTTCGGCCTCAGTTCTTGACCATCTTCAGGGAAGTCATGTTTTTTTGATATATGCAGCCTATAAGTCAACTTATTTAACTGATTTTTGTATAGATGATTACAATTTAAATATGTATAAAGCCTCTGCCCAATAAGTTCACATAATCTGCACACATCACAGACCTTAAGTCCTCACTGAAGATGGCCAAGAACTGAGGCCGAAACATGTCGCAGCAATAATGAATAAAACCACCGTACAACAATTTGGTATTATTCTATTAATATATCCATGCATCTGTATTAGTGTACAGGCCAATGAGGTCCAGGGCCGGGTTTTATTAATCTTGTCTTAGGACTTAGGCAGAACTTTCTGGAAGGGAAGTCAGCCCGTAGCAAGGTCTCTACTTTTCCTGTACAACACAAACAAATACGAAACGCAACTGTGCGTATATGTTCCGAGTGGGATCCAAACGCATGACTATAGCATTCAAGTAGCTCACTATAGTATAGGCCACAAACCGCGCGGTCACTGACAAGAGGTGTGTTTGTTTGGAAGGTGTGATTCGACTTTTAGCGTATTATTTGTATGGGATTCGTCTTATAAAGTACACAAGAAAACATGACTATGATTCTTGCATGTGACGAGATGAAATCGAAACATTCCTCCTATGCGCATAGTCGCCACAGCTCGGTACAAAGCTAACTGAACCGCTGTAATTTTTCAACACGATATCCGAACTTGCATGTGACACCAGAAAACCAATGGAAACTAACAGAGGGCAGGGAATGCTGTAGTAGCACGCTGGTCAACAAGTGGCCCTTCACTACTGACAATAAATCGTCGATGCGTTCCATATTTCCAAGCTGTGTGTAGAAACGCTCTACAGCACTGCGTCAGCAATATCACATAATACTTGTTAACTTCATCCACCAACTGCACGACAGATTCGATTTATCAGAAAACTTTTCGGTCGGCTAGTGTGATAGGACTGTACTGACCAACTGTGTGCCGTTAAATTAACGAAGCAAACAAAAGTGCAATAAACGATGTAATGGTCAACGTACAAGTTCCTTGTCACAGTTAGCACGAATCATAGGCAGAGTCGGGGTCAGGTTACAGCCAGCCTGTGTGACCAGCCAGTCTGTCCTGGTGACCAGCCCCCTTGAGGGCTCATGATCATACTCTGGTCTTATAGCGAATTTACTACTTTTCCATCCTCATAAAACACCTCTGAAGAAAGGATTGGTCTGTCAGCTATCATGAGTCACAATCTTTGTGTTGCATATATATATATAATCCTATAGTATTACTACTACTACTACTACTACTACTACTACTAATAATAATAATAATAATAGCGAAGCAAAAACAAGTTTTTTTTAATTTAAGATTGCATATTTACAATCTGCTTCAGAGAAGCTATACGTAAATTGTAGGGGGGGATAACACCGCGAGGGGAGTCACAGTCCATTGACAGTTCTCCGAGGATAGTTTATAGTTGATTGCGGCTAGGCGGGTTTAAGGCAGGGTGTCAGTGGTCCATCTCCTGCGTAGTCTTCTCTGGGCGGTGGGGGGGTTTGTAGTTGGCGTACATAGTGCACTTGTGTACACATACACAAACAAACAAACACACACATACACATACACACACACACTCGACGTACATGGCATCTGACAGTCCAGGCCTCGTACAGCAGATTACGCCTACCTTACTTAGCTTTTGCAAGACCAGCAACTCAGTCACTTCAACGGTATTAAGCTTGACCGCCGTCAGGTTTAAGCTTCTTATACTTTCTGTCTGGCTTCGCCTTGTCCAATATTGTACACGTTTTTATATGACTTCTGCCTGGTGCCTGGCTAATTTTGTTATACAGTATTAGACATACGATAAATTAATCTGAATTTTATTTAAAGACTCAGCTCGTACCGCGCAGTAGACGCTTTATAACAACCATTCATTTAATGCGGTATAGGGAAGCACTAGCTGCTTGAAAATTATTACTGAAAGACAATTCAAGTTAAGAAATTCTGACTGCAAAGGCATATTTTATTGGAATAAATTTAGAAATTTAGAGAAACCTGGATCCGTATCTCCTAGTCTAAAACACAATAACGACAGTTTGACCCCAGTTCTGTTTTGTTGATTTCAGGCAGCAAAATGCTGCACGCGGAAATTCTTATCAATTAATAATTTAATGAAGCTTTATGTGAAAATGTGCCTAGCTCTTGTTGAAAACTAAAAGTGTTTCTGTTCTGTTTTTGAAATTGTTTATCACGCGAAACGGAGGAAAATTTACAATAGTTTTAATTTAATATTTTGTTGTAAGAAATATATAAGGTCTTACAAATTTCCCAGAACAATGACACTAAGTTTTCAACCAAATTTTCATTTACATATTTCATGTACTTTGCAATAAAATTTCTAATTTACGGTCAAGGGAATGTTACGAATTAATTTGTAATTCGATGACCACAAGTCCAAACTGACACTGTATATTACGCTGTACTTTAAATGTATAAGTGAACTGAGGTAACGCATTTATATGTGCCGTGCGCTTGAATGAGATTCAGTTTTGTTCAAAAATCAGTAGTGACTCATGGCAATAACTTTAATCTTCCTTCCAAGAAGCAGCATTCTTCCTCATCATTAAATTCGAAATCATTCTTGACACCGCTGTAACATCTCATTGTTGTGATATAATTGCTTCCAGAGAAAAAGCTTATTACCGTTGTATATTGGGAAGTCAGGGCATTTTAAGACAACACAGGAGAAGAATAAAGTGTATTTACTGTCATTACTGTAGTAAAAGGCACACACCTACACACACACACACACACACACACAAAACTACACACAAAACCACACACAAAACTCTTACATTAGTACTACGAAAACAACTCCAAAAGGAGTAAATTTGTTCCGCGCGAATAGACAATGAAGGAAGAACGAGTATGACGAAATTAAAGGCCGCTTCTCGCGATATTTTGGGAAAGCACCTTAAAATAATAGCCTTGACACTGCCTGAATTACGAGTTCGATGAAAACCGCCTCTTTAGTGAAACTTCAATAGGGCTATTTATGCTTAACTTAGGAACACTAATGACTGTACAAGCTCCCATTTACGTACACGTATAAGGAAATATTGGTCAAAGTAGCAGCTGGCGTCTAACGCCACCGGCGCTTTAATTAGAGACACTTTGTGAATACCATTTGCCTTCGTAGATTTGTGGCCACATTCGTGAGGCTCATGTTTCGACATAGTTAATTGTAGACAAAAATTTCGTTGCCGTTGTGTCTCGGGAATTCAGAGTACTTTGAGACGACATAGGAGAGGAAAAAACTAAATTAGGTTAGGAAAAGACACACACACACACACACACACACACACACACAAGATAGCACATCGTGTTTACAAAATAATGTTCTTTCTTCCTACACTAAATGAAGTGATCCTAATAACTGTCCCACTGAAAGCCACAGAACTTTGTATTTGGAACCGTGCGGTTCAATCTTATGCATGAAGAACAGCAGCCCTGTCTTACTTTCCGGAGACTTTCTTCAGTTCGTCCAGGCATATGCCGTATGTTAGTACTTGCAATCAGATCACGACCGCTTTTTCTTGCATTATTTGTGACTCATTATTCACCATCAGACACTGTATGCTCTGACCTACTAACGATGTCTTCAAATAAACTACAAATAAATAAATAAATAAAATAACCGCTCACAAGGAAATGCGAGTACGTACAAAATTTCAGGTACTGGTCTAAATGGATACGTTGTAGAAAAGCTTCTTCACCAATCTGTACCAGAGCTACACCTCATTACGCCTGTTCAAGTGACGCAAGTACAGCCATTTTTCCCTATACCTTTAGGACGCATTTTAGTTTCGTCCTTAAGCATTCGAAATTTTCGAAGCTGCTCCTTTTCTTCAGGCTACTCGAACAAAATATATATTATTCCTATAATATTTCCCATGCTTGGAAGTGTAAACATTATATGCTGAAATAGGAAACATATTTTTCCTACTGATTTCGAATTATCCCGATATTTACGTAATGGCTAATAGAATTATGAATTGTGCAATAAAGACATTCGGCGTTTTCTATACCGCTAGACCTGTAAAAATATGTACTGCCCACATTACAAAGATGTTCAGTGAATTTGGAGGTTAAAAAGCAATTTACCATAGCGGACCAGCTGGGGGTGAAATTAGTTCCATGGCTTCGTGAATACGAACATTCGATTACGGAGTAATGCGCGCGGTTGGAGGGCTTCACAATGAGCCATCCATCAACTGGGGGGGCTTGTGGTTCTCTTCAAACAACATAAAAACTTACATGAGAAGGAATAAAAACCAGGCGAGTTCGCGATGTTTTAGTGCATACACAGAGACGGAGACACATGGCTCTTCTAATTGGCTAAGGTCAACCGAACTAAATAGTTTGTGTTTTTTATGTTACTCGTTCTATAGCTTTCCACCAGCCTTTGTTTGCGGAACGTATGTTTGTTCATTGTTAGTTCAGTCAGAAAAGATACGTGGGGCATATGGGTTGCATGCAGATTAGGTATCTTCTTCACTGCTTCTACCTCAGTAGAATTATTTAATTTTGGGGCATCAGAACTCGAAGATCAACATTACGGCCAGTCGCCTGATAAGAACCTGAGCCAGCTGAATTCAAATTACTTTACCGAAACGTGTCTCCTCACAATAAACTTTACCGATTGAGCTAGAAAGTTGGTAACGTCTTAACTTATATTCGGGTGATGTAAGCTCCGATTTGCGACAGGTACCGGATACTGTCACATAGTTCTTGCTATTCTCAATAGTCTCTTCCAGGAAATCTCGAATAGTACAACAGTACAGTACACTAGGCCATGACGGCCAATTTCTATCGTACTGATGTAGAATAATCTCTCACAATTATTCTACTATGTAACATATCTGATGGTTTTGTATATAATTTCAACAATTTATAGAGCTTTTTAAAGACAGAATAGTACAAATCTTTCCGTTTTCACATTATCTTTATATATACGATATATATATATATATATACATATACATACATACATATGTGTGTGTGTGTTTGTGTATTAATATTCAAGTATGTCGTTATTAGAGAGCCGGTTCCACTAATATTCCACATGCTTTTCTTTTTTCCCCTTATCCAAAGTACTTGTCCTGCCAAATGTAATTTCTTCTTCACTTACGTTTTCTCAGTTCCCCATATAGTTAATCTTGCATAAGGAAAACCATTTCTTATAAGCTTATTTTAAAATTTTTAGTTCTTTCCTTCGATGCTATTGCATTAAGTAAAAATGGGAAACATAGGCCTATGTTGTGTTTATATAATAATAGGCCTATATCGTGTATATATAATTTTAAATCAAGACAAGAATTATGTTTAGGAAGAAGCGGTTTCAAGAACTTCCAAAATTATACAAATCATTGTTCTCATTAATTCATCAATATTAAGTTTATCATCCTCAAGAAATCGAAGTTGTAACGGAGTACACTTAACAGAGGCATTCACTTTGATATGATCGCAGGAAGCAACGCCTGTCGCTGACCTGAACACTCAGGCCTGTTTCAGAATGTTACCTTGCAATAAAGTAACGCTAAATACACACACTGTGTAATTGTTACCCGATACGTATTCAGACTGAGGGGAAATCAAACCACTTACTTACTTACTTACTCCATGGTGCAGAGTCCTTCTTGAGAGGCTAACTGGTTTGCAGCTAATTATGAAATTCCCCGCATTTCACGGAATCCGAAGGTTCATTACGGCACTCACAGGCGTCCGCCACCTGTCCCTATCCTGGGCCAGCCCAATCCAGTCCATATACCCACATCCCACCTCCTGGAGATCCATCCTAATACTATCCACCCATCCACACCTAGGTCTCCCCAGTGGTCTCCTTCCCTCCGGTTTCCCCACCAAGACCCTATCTCTCCTCACCCATACGCGCCACATGCCCAGCCCATCTCCTTCTTGATTTTATCACCCGCACAATATTGGGTGAGGTGTACAAATCATTTAGCTCCTCGTTATACAGTCTCCTCCATTCCCCGGTTACCTCGTCCCTCCTAGGTGAAATCAAACCACATAACAAATATTTTGGACTTCAAGGGCGCTATTAGGAAATTAAGTAAAAGGTAAAGCAGTGCCATTACAGGCCCGGAGTGGCCCAGAGGGTTCCAGGAAGTTAATGTTCCCAGATTTCATGACAATGATACGGGATGGTGGTAAGGTTGTCAGCCTTAAGTACAGGCAGTCTTTACCCCCAGGAAATGCTCCTGGTACTCATTTCTGCTAGAGGCTGAGTCGACCCCAGGGCCATAGTGCGATCGGAAGGATTTTATGTCAATGAAGAATTCCAATGTTACCAGCTGGGATCGAAGCAGCGACCTTCCGATTTTTAGCACAGCGCCTTAACCACTGTACTACCGCGGTCCCCTAGGAAATTAAGTACTTGTATCAATTAGGTAATACCTATATGCTTCAAATTCGTATTGTAAGAGGGCAGTACATTGCAAGAAAATAAAATCATATGTTTGGAATCTAAATGGAGTCAAATTCTTTTAACTTTGAAGGAAGAGTTCCTATGGCTTGAATTCCACGGTTAATCTCATAGTTAATAGGCCCGTAAATCTAAAACGTTTATTACACACATTCGGAAGGGCAAATATAGGGCCAAATTTAGCCTAACTCTCTCGGAAACCCTAAGATTTACGAAAAAATGCTTCGGGCATAAAATCTATGTTTTGTTGATCTTTCCAATGTTTCTTCGAAACAATATTTGTTGTGATAAATATCAAGTCGAATTACGTTCAACATACATGCAAACATCATGTAAGGTTTCGTACAAAATATTCTTTACAGTTGTCAGACCTAAATACATACTGAAACAAATGGACAGATTTTCGTAAATATTCCAAAATGAAGTTTCACGCGAATAATTTCAAGTTATCTTGAACTGTTACATTCGTATGGAAAAATGGAGGGATTATTTTAATAATTGATCCGTATAAATGCAAATGAAATTAAAAAGAATAGTCACACAAACCGAAGAGAAGTCAGAAATTTATAACCGAACATGCGCAATACGTAGTCAAAGAGTTTTCGCAACTTTTAAATTCTACGTTTACATTCATTCTCCTGGACATAAACTGTGAAGCCCCTCAGAGGAGGGTGACTGAGTATGGATACCATGAAAGTTCACTTGCTTCTTTTCTTTATATAGCAAGATAATTAATTACCACGTGTGATATATTTTGTGACGCTCCTTTCTTACTTCGCTTCGGGTTAGTGTAACATACATCAGTGTCATCTGTAATTAATGGTGCTAGACGGAAAATGTTGTAATTTGCATTCAAAATTCATCATTTTCTTTATTGAAAGCGTAATATAAAGTGAAAAACTTCAAATCATTCAACAAACGCAAGCGTCAAGCCTCGATAAATTTGTTAGCTTTAATGATATAAAATATAAAGTGGAAACAAATTTGTTTTGTATATTTTTTCCCCGGATCCAAAATTTTCCTTTAATTCGGTTATACGTATAAATGAATAGCACACACATCGCCTACTTTCAAAAACACTCAATAATTTTTAATATAACTGGCTTTTTGGTTTTAATTCGTACACTCTTGATAATAAGTAATGGGTCTCTAAACTCGTGAGTGTAATTTTTTACACTTTAACGAGGTTTACATTGAATATATCCCTCTGTGTCGAACGACGTTTTGGAACATCGCTATATTCCATACTTCAGGTATTTCCTTATATTAAAATGAAATGTTATTTTAATTTTTAATATTATCTCGCAAATATCATCACTAGTTACACGAACAATTAAAAAGTAATAATAAATCAGTGAGTGTAATGACATCTATTTAGACACGATATCAAAACAAAACAAAAGCTTTCTGACCATTCTAACAGAATGGTCAGAAAGGTCTGTTGTACTGCTCACATTAACACAACCCGTCTGGATGGTGATTTACTACATACATACTATCCGCTACCCATTCGCATCAATCAAAAATATTTTTATCTGTATTCTATTCTTTAATATGTATTAAAAACCATGTATTATTTTGAAAAATTAATATTGTATAGATTCAAAAACTTATGAAATATTTCTGTGTATATTTATCTCAGTAATTAACCAACTAGATGCACAACATTTTTGTTTTAAAATAAGTTTATTTCATGCCTCTACACGTTTCGAGCACATGTGCTCGAAACATGTAGAGGCATGAAATAAAACTTATTGTGAAACAAATTTTGTGCATCAAGTTGGTTAAATACTGAGATAAATATACTGAGACACACGGTCAGCAAAACGTCAAAATTTCTGTGTATGTATCCACTGTAATTCATCTCCCTGAAGATGGTCACATGAGTGGCCGGAACTTGTGGGAGGTATACTATGTGCATAATGTACTTTCATACATACGTACGTGCATTTGTTGGTTTTGATATCATATCTAATTGCTCAATGCACAGTTACGGGTCATTTACTATTAACATCCACATACTTGGTAAAGTAAGCAGAGCAAACACCGAAAATCCAGGCACACCAAGTAAAACTCTCACAAACAACTACGTGCAGCAGAACGCGAGATGGGCTGAGCATGTGGTACGTATCGGGGAGAGGAGAGGTGTATACAGAGTTTTGATGGGCAACCCGAAGCAAGGGGGCCACTTAGAAGATCTACGCGTAGATGGGAATATAACATTAAAATGAATCTTAAAGAAATAGAATGGAAGGAAGTGTTCTGTATTATGTGGCACAGAATAGGGACATACATCGGGTTCTTATGAACTCTTGAAGAGTCCAGATCCATAAAAGGAGGAAAACTTCTTGCGTAGCTTCTCTAGAGGGTCTGGATTCCACCGAGTGAGTGAGTGAGTGAGTGAGTGAGTGAGTGAGTGAGTGAGTCAGTCAGTTAACACAAGCACTCCGTCGGTGCAATATTCTGAGGTCATACTGATCAGCTTCAAAATTGTCTGAATATGTTTTGTTTTTATTACAACCAACTAACGAGCAAATATATATATATATATATATATATATATATTCTCTTTATACAATGCTTGTGATATATGCTTATTTATGCTTCAGTTGGCTGTAACAAAAGTCATATAAACATGCACGTTACATGCATTACAATAGTCTGATAATGTGTTAATTGAAGCGATAGAGAAAAATGGACTATTTTAAGTGTTTGAGTGCTAATTTGTAATTCACGCTAGCATATGGGGAGAACAGAAATGGATTTTGGTGAGGAAACATAAAGAGACCACTCGGAAGACGTGAGCGTAGGCAGAAAAATAATATTCAAATCGACCATAAAGATATATGATGAGAGACAGCGGAATGCAGTTATAGGAACAAGTGGCAGGCACTTGTGAGACCTGATTTCGTAAAAGTCGGGGAACATGTTGACCGCCTGAGCCTATTAGCTTCTCTCTCTTCCATTTATTCATTTCATTTAGGTTAACTTCTACGTAATTAGGCGAAAAATAGAAGCATGTGAAGACAGGTCGTCACACTTCTCTTTTATCGTAAAATATTGCAAAACCAGGAGCTAAAACGGCAGAAAATTTTAAAATATGTTTGAAGAATAATGTAAGATTGGGATAAAACAAAGCCGAATGACCAACATTAAGATTCAGTTTCGGGTTTTCTTTTGTTCTTCAAGCCGGTAATGATCCTTAGATTTACAGTTAAAGGAATTTGTTGAACACTGATAGCAGCACGCCGCTCATGGAAGGCCCTGCCTAACGGGGCATATGAAGCAGTATCGCATCATGCCCGCATGTCCCGTATATCCCTTCGTTAGTTAACAAAGTGTGACAAATAACACGGAGCACAACTCGAGTAAAATGTACAAGCATGAATGTAAATGATGTACTCTGTGACCTAGTACAAATACTTAACAAGGAGTTATTTACTTTCAAACCGTCGGAGGGTTTCACAGTAAACAGACGAAAGCAGTTTTATGCACACTCACATGAAACGTGCGGTTCACACAACGCCGAATGCAACAAAACCCACAACCTCTCAATGACATGAACGTACAGGGGAAGCCTTTACCGAATTTCACTAGACTCGGTCAATAAATATGGACTAGGCAGGTACAAATTACCATATTCCCTTTAAGTAAAGTACGGTTCTCACAGCCGATTTTCAATAAAGCCAAAATTATTCGACAACCTTTTGTAACGAACTGGTATAACGAACTGAAATAAGCCAGACACAAGGTTTATTTACTGATACCGTGTCACAGACGGACGGATATATTCTTCACGTAGGGATTCCTTTTTACTCAGGAAAAAGCGAATGAAAATTACTTTCACTCCCTAATGAAAGACTGGAAACTCTCGTAACATTAACTTCAATGTGTGATATTGTTTTAGCTGACAAAATACAGGACCATCAAACTCAACTCTAGTTTACGTGTGAAGTCAACTTGTTAAAATGTTTATTAACCAACCTGTTTCAACCAACAAGTTTATCATCTTGATCAGTCCTTCAGTAAAGTATTGTACCACAGCAAGATCTGGGATGTCTAGTACAGAAAATATAAGATTGACAACTCATTTAGTCTTATTTTAGAAGTACGAAATTAAAAACATATCTACAGTTCATGTCCTTTTGTCTTCCCGTCTGTTACCTATTATCAGCGACTAAACTGCTTCGCACCGTTTCTATGAAATTCGGTACGAGGGATCTTAACAAAATTGTTGAGCGAGTCTGAGTCAAAGTATAAAGGGTAAGTGAGTCACACTTTATTTAAGAGGGTAAAGGTATTTCTACCAGCACCCCCCCTCCCCCCAAAATTCCTTGACCGATGTCACTGATATTCAACAGGAAATATGTCCACTCAGTGCTAGTGACGCACAATGAATTGCGTGACAGTATCTCCAACACACATCGAAACAAGAACACACGACCAATGTGGTGATTCAATAGAAAAGTCGCAGGCTCTTGATGATTGATGTATTAGTTTCCGAAACATGCTGAGCATAGAAGGAGCGAAATAAAGCATAATAACTAGTGACATCAAGTTGGTTTCTTATTCCTCAACATTGTGTCCTATTTTATACAGGGTGTTTCACGACTTTAGGGCATAACTGCAGGAGGTGATTTCCTAGGTCTTTGTGATCAAAAAAGTTCATATAAACATGTGTCAGATTTTGGACGGTTACGGAGTTATGACCGTTT
>Ga0123352_10008526_pt1 | contig 15958 bp, 7 predicted proteins | sample TergutLab28metaG_FD_89700 | JGI IMG/M metagenome (GOLD analysis project Ga0123352, IMG submission 89700) | Labiotermes labralis P1 segment gut microbial communities from Petit-Saut dam, French Guiana - Lab288 P1 | ecosystem: Host-associated > Arthropoda: Insects > Digestive system > Gut ... | reverse complement strand
CAGAGGAACAAATTTATGTTTATACGCATGTTTGTGTTTGTAATGTTAGTGAGGACCGAACAGTCATACCTAAGTACCAGTGTGAAGTACACTGAGGGGAAATTACATAAACGTGTCTAGTAAATATCTATGAAAGAGTTTTATGTTGAAAGAGCAAAAATTGTTTCCACAGTAGTGATTAGCTTGGCAAGCAGCAAATAGTTCGTGACCACAAAATCTACACAAAAGTGGCTACTAAGAAATGTGAGTGAATTTATTGCAGGTAACTTTCAATTTTCTGTATAAATAATAGCAAATAACGACAGTCCCAGCAATACAAAATGCAATGATTATCCATCATATTGGTCAGCGCTCCGTAGAGGATTAAAAACAGCACCGCCTTGAGACATGAGGACGACACTGGCAGGCTAATAATTTTGTTCCTATTAAAATCCGTATTCTTTAAACTTGTTCGGAATTTTTTTCTAAACTGCTGACTATGTAGAGCTGTTGCATTTCTTTCATATTGCTCTGTGATTTAGTCTGATGTATACGTTGAATATTTTCTAAACTATGATTAGTTTTGGGCTGAGAAAAAATATTTAGCATTTTTCGATATTATGGTGCTCTGTGAAAAGACACTTTTCTTCTGCATTATTTGGTCGCAAGAACAAAGGAACATCAGTGAGAAAAGAACAATTTATGATATTTTTGTTCATAACTTAATACTGTCCGCCCGGAAAGTCGTCATAAGCGTCAAATTTTTATGAGTAATAAGGCCCAAAATATTCGAAAGCTTTGTCCATGCTGGCTACTTAATAAAGAAATTTACTAGTTATATTTTCCTAAAAATACTTACCCTGTGGAATGTAAAAACCGATGTGTTGTGTATCGCTGGTCCTGAGTTCAATTTCAGCGTGCTTGTACGGATTTCTTAACACCGGCCTCTAATCTCTCTGTTCCACCAATTCCATTGCCTCATGTTTGCCCTCTTTAAAGATAAGACGTGCAACAGAGGTTTTAATCTCACTTTGAAAGTGGAACACAAAACTTTATATAACGAACGAAACTTTATGTGAAGTAAAGTTGAACAATATTTTGATAGTAATACGGGATTCTGTTTGCTTATAATTTCCATTATGTCTTACCATTTACGTTGCTTCTAAATGGATCAATTTTTCTTATTTACAATAGAACTATTTCAACATCCCTACAAACAATAAACCAACAACAAATTATCATTTAGAATTGAGTGTATGTGCATGTAATTCACTCAACACTCGCTTGTATCTTGGGTTGGTTTTCTTTAAAATTAGGCTGCTCACATTATTTTTAATCATGGCCAGAAAGGACTGAATGAAATATACTTTTTCGGTCTTACAGTGAATTTCAGATAATATTCAAGCATTAAAAAAGTGGGTGAAATAAGCCGTTTGTTACTATTAGCACGCTGAGAGGTAAATTTTATTAAATATACTATTTATATGCGTTCTTTATATTATAAAAGTTACGATGTTTCAAAACTTTTAAATCTGAAGCCCAGCAATTTTACTGTTCAGGTTTATAATATTTAACTGAACATATTTATTCCCAAAGATTCAATAAGTAACATCCTATATTCTGTGCACATTTAGTCTAAAAACTTCATACAGCGTTTACAACGGAGATGTGATTAGGCATGGCCTTATACATAGAATAAGTACTGAATGGGCTGAAAGGTGTGCTTTTCTATTTGACGATAGTAGATAATATCTTAAAGAAAGTTTATATTTTGAGTTTTGTGTGATATCCAGACGCTTCGTAACATAAGATATTATGTTCAAAAAATAATTTGTGCTTCTTTAAAAATGAGGTAAACCCCCCACCTCAGACACTATTCACTTAAGCACAAGAACACTGACTCCTAGACGTCATTCAGTTGTACGTTTGTTATTTTGTTTCCTTGTTCTTTAGTCCTGTTTCGTTTCTTCATTCTTGTCTTTCACTTGAAGCAGAAACATGAAGAAGGACAGCGTCTCTTGCATTATCTGCAACGGACAAATATTTAGAAAAACGAAGTGTAAGAAATCAAGAAACTTGTGAAAATTAAATGAAAACTTTGAAATCTTCATTTTTCAGAGCATAGACACAAAATATCTCGTAATGCGTGTATCATAAAGTGTCCAAATTTTGTGGCTGTTAGAAACGTTTTTAATTAATTTATTTATCTTGGGCAGTGTTCAATCCAATGTTGTTGAAATTCAATTCTTTTTTTTAGTGCGTGAAATGGCACGGCTTAAGAACTTCTGAAAAAAAAAAACTTGTTTAAATGCTGAATTCACCTTATATTGAAACTTGTCTGCCAATGTCCTTAATACATTTAGGTTGTTCATAATTTCGAAACCTAAATATAACACACTGAGTCAATCCAACCAAGAAGACTATGTATAGTTTTTTCTCATATCCGATTTGTTGTTTTGTGAGATGTCCGCTCCTAAATGCCGATTTATCAAATAACTTGAAACTGAATATTATGAAATATTCAGATCATTTACAATCTCAGGTAATCATTGAGTACAATAATAACAATATTTAATAAAGCTAATAAAGATCAAATGTCACAATTTAGGCGGCGAACTTATGGGGCACCTGAAGTGTTGTGTACACTAACACCTGTACAGCGTCAGAAATGTTGCCTGTTGTAGAAATTCGATAGAACATATTTTTAGTTCAAACAGCAGAATTGCTGGATTCGAAACAAATTATTTGGTGCACTAAAAAGGGGAGAGCGAACACAATTTATCTTGGAGGTGTGAAAGATTTTTTCGTCCCAAAAGGAATTACGTTCAGGAAAATGTCGGAATTTTAGGGCTGCTGGCATGTAGTAGTGAGAATGACGAATGTGGAACGGGTGTGCAGTAATTTGTTTGTAGATTGCGAGCTAAGCCACGTGGCTAGCACGTAATCCTTGTGGTATGAGGACAGATATTGAAATGCGACATGCAAGCAGATCTGCGTTATCAGTCACGATCAAGGTTTGTTTGCTCGAATCCCCTTCAGTATAAATTTGTGCCAGTCAGCAAATGGTACTTGTTAAAGAAAGTTCAGTGCAATACTTTCGTGCGTGTTTTTTCCACACCAGAGGAAGTAAGAGAGTTAAATTTTTTGAGTAAATAAAGGAAAATGAGAAAATTGAAGAATTTGTTACGTACATACTTACATACATAAATACACGCACGTACACAAATATATATAGATATACACACATAGACACATACGTACGTAATTCGTATATAAATATTACATATGTACATAGGTACGTACATACATACACACACATAAATATATATATATATATATACATACGTACACATACATACATATATACATACATACATACGTACGTACATACATACATACCTACATACATACATACCTACATATATACATGCATATATACATACATACATACATACATACATACATACATACATACATACATACATACATACATACATACTTTCAGCATGGTCACATTTGACACTGGAACAAACTTTCCCGCTGTCAGTTGGAACCCCTTGCTAGCTGTACCAATGATGAACATCAGACACCGCTGAAATGGGATAGCAGTTCCCACCCAGTCACACCCGAATGCCGCGTCTCTCACACTCTCCGCCTGGAACATTCAGAATTAACAATTGTTGATTCTTTTGCATTTCTGTTCCACGTTCTTTGCAACAACTGCTTGACAAACAGGCAGTGCTGCCGTATATGTAGCATCTCACATATTCCCCATGACTGTAACTTCGTGAGCTAACATCTGGTCAACAGTATGTGTGGATGGTCTACTACACTGTGTGCTTAAACTTCGTCACTCTGTCGATGAGGCGTTCAGATTTTCACGTTCTGTCTTTTTTCGTGACTTATGGAACTACTTCCATTATGCTGCTAATTTTCTGCTTACTCTTTTACATTAGAGATATAAATAATTTTATTTGATTCGTTTGAGAAAAATTTAAATTTTACTTTAATTTTTAGACAAACGCTCATTTCTGATAACGGGTGTACAGTTACTTTTTTTCCAGACATTTTACTTCGAGTGTTTACGAATATCTGTGTCAAAACTCCGTATAAAATTTCCGTACATGTACATCTCCAACACTAAGCAAAATATTTCTACAGCCCGTAGTTTATATCACTCTGATCTTTGTTGAAATAATTCGACTACACTGTACTCTTCAACACAGAAATATACAAAGATATGTTTGTAACGCTTTGACAAGGTCATGTTCCGCCCTTCTATAGATCATTGTTCCTTTTTCTGTGCAGCACACAAAACATCCTCGCTTTTTCTTCCGTTTTGAAGCTGAGGAAAATTATTATGTTTGGAAAGTTCCTTTCAGAAAATTAAAGGTATTGAAATTTGACGCTGGAAGATGTTATTTCAATGAATTTTTTATTTCTCTATTTCCCTTTACAAAGTAAAGTAATATATACTCGTGTCGTCTATATTTACCGAATATGCGTCCACAAATTCGATTTAACTTCAAGTGTAAAATAAAGAGTATCGTCTTTGAAATTGGAGAAAGCTAGTTTGCTTCTAATTCATATATTATTGGAATAAAATTTAGAATTGTAGTTCCTATTTCTGGATAATTGTTCTCCGCTTCTCCATTCAGTAGTATGAGGGCAGATAGCTTTAAAAATACGAATTGTTATTCACATTTTATAACAAAAATGTAAATTTCTTAAAATTTTCAATGTTAATTGCTAAAATATTTTTGCGATCCTAAATAATAATAAATAAAGGAGCACCTACAAAAATTCAAATATAGCGAAAGTTTTCTATGATTGCCGTCTAGGATATTATGAAATGTTTAAAACCTGTTTCCAAAATTTGAATAAAATTTCTCTACACAGGCAGTGGAATAGAGAGAAACACTCTCTTTTGAAGAGGAGCTGTGAGTGTCTTTTGCATTATATACATAACGTGTTGAGTAAAAAAATAAGTCACTTTTTCTTACACGTTGTGTCAGCTGAGTTCCAAACCAGCAGATGAGTAGCACATCAGCAGCGAAAACTATATAAATTGCCATCCCTTGACTCATATCCGAATAGTTTCCCCAGTTCTGCAAAATTTTTTTCACATCAGAAAGACAAGGAAACAAAGAAATATTTCAAACAATAAACCTTTTTATCACGTAACATACATGAGTGTAATCTATAGATGCTTCGTATTTCTTATAAATTTCTTCAATATGACACAGTGTAGACCCTGCTAATCTCTGCAGATTAGCCGAAGAACTGCAAATGTGCTTCCCGTCCGTATCTGGTAACAAGGACTGTGTATGTCTGGTCACCGCTCCGCCTAAATTGAGTGTCAGTTCATTGCATCAAAACAGACGTTGGAACTGATGCCCATCTCTTTGCAGGCTGCCTTCAAATATTGTCAGTAATTACCTAGGAAATTTTCGAGCTGCTTTCCAGGTTCGTGACATAACATTTGTCGTTATTTATGCCGGGAAATTAAAAATGACAGGGGGTTTGATCTGGAGAATTCCAAGGCCACTTTTCAATTAATCGTGTATCTAACAACTTTCGTAATGCAAGCAACGACCCATTAGCATTGTGTGCTGCAGCACTCTCATGCGTGAAGAAAAGTAAGCATCTAAAAATTGATGTCTTTTTTATATTCTTTGAAGAATACAATGCCCTGTCGTACACGTATGTACGTGTGTGTGTCTGCGTGTCCGTTACCGCCAATTGCATCATTTCTTTAATGTGTGGAATAAATATTTTTTTCACATAACGAGGCGTTTCATCCAGAGTGACGAATGAAGTTAAAAATCACTGCTTTATCCAGACACTTCATAAAACAACCGTTTATTAAGTACAATAGATAACCGGTCCACTTTAGACCTTACAATGAATGATTATTCAAGTGTTTGCTAGTTTTTTTAGAGAATAATGACATGCTTTTATGTTGGGTACATAATAAAGATGCATTAAAACATTTAAGTACTTCACTCATTGCCTAGCACGTCTTGCGACTGTTTCATACATTTACCAAAACGAATTCTCTAGAAAATGTCATCTAGTGCTTCCTGCAGCAACTGCTTCTTCTTTCCCGTAACAAACAACCCCTGAAACTTTCCCTGTTTTAACTCTTCTCAGATCATTTTATACTTTAAGAGAATTGGGCCCTTTATTCAATGAACCAGTTAATCATTGAATAAATAACTATTTAAATTGTGGAATGGATTCGTAAAGCGAACTCTAGACCTAGCTAGTATCGGGCCATTTAATTTTTTAACTAAGGTCGGAAAATTTTCTTTGAAATAACTGTTTAAAATATTCTGTGATTTCTCATGTCGAGTTTTAAGTTAATTCTTTGTAGTTATTATGTAAATAAATACTTGAAGTGTTGAAAGGATCGTCATTTCTTCCCCTCACGGGATCCGTGTCATTATGCCATAAAGTTACCAGTTAAGTGTTGAATTATCCGTCATTGTAAACTTTACCAAAGGTCGGTTGGTTATAGCGTGGAATAAATACTGCAAGTATTGAATAGTCTCTCATTATGGATTTTAAAAATCCCATTTCCATTACACTAAAGAATAACTTGGATGTTCATGAACTAAAGTACTTCACACTTAAGCGACAATACACACACTCTTACTTATGGACATATACATATATATATATAATATTTATATTGCTGAAGATGTTATACTGCTTGATACTGAGATTTGATTGTTAGTAAATGAAGGACGCAATTTTAATGTCGGTTTGTTTGAAGATAATCGATGGTTGATGTACCGTGAGAAGTGATAATGGCAACATCATTCTGTCCAAGAAACACGTTTCAATTATTAACATACCTAATAAAGCTACATGCTTATGCTGATTTCACGCCATCTTCCGACTGTAAGTAATTAAAATTAATATATTTGTAACAAATTACATTGCCAGGTGAACTGAAGACTGAGCTCAACTGGATACATGAAGAGCGTAGTGTTCTCAGTAGGAATTCTTAACGCAGCCTGAAATATCTTTCGTTATTTCGTGATTAAAGTACGTTGTAATTACACTGGGATAAGGTATTTGTATGTGTAGTGTAGTCACTAATACGTATGCCGAAAAAGTAACTAGGATGTTGATTACAGTTACCAGACAACACTGCATCACTTTTCAGTACACATTATCTTCTAAAGTAACAGCAATCAACATTTCTAATACTGTACCGTGACTACAGAAAAAGCAGCGAAGCACATTGTAGCCAGTAAGATCATAAAATGGCCACACAGACCGATATTCAGTGCACCTTCTAGTTGCTGCAAGAACCTGTAAATGAGAAGAAATATGTAGCCGTATTATTAAGCGAAATATATTTAAAGGGCACTACACTACTTTCTAAATTTGAGACTGTAGGCTTTATCACTCAATGCAAGAAGTAACATTAGGCAGAATAAGTCTCTGAAGTTTCGAATTTGTTTTCTGGAACGAGAATTAATCAAGATTTTTGACACATACAAAAAATTTAAATACCGAAATATTTAGTAGATACGCATACAATGGACATATATAATAGATAATGGGCATTTAGTTGGTATTAAAATTGTCTGATGTTTATAAATACAGTTACACTAAAGTGTTAGGTAATTCCTTCCTAACTTACGTCATTATTTCCTGATGGTGTCGAATGCACGCATTTAACTTAGCTTGCAAGTCATAGCTTGGAATTTTATGAACTTGTCCTTCTTCCTGCTCGTGGTGAGGTGTGATATGTTGCTGTCTGATGTCCAATACGGAAGCCTTCAGCTTCTCGAACTGAGCACAGGCCACAGCGATTAGAGTAGTGCAGAGGCACATGAAACCGTAGGTTATACCGAGTACTAATAGTGACATAAAACACTGTAAGAGAGTGAATAATTACAAAACAGGCGTATGGTAATTTGAAGACTTCGAGGAGTTAGCATAACATGACGACTCTGTAGGAATGACGGATCCTAAAATTAAATTTTATCCCATCAGGTTTTCTATTTCGTTTAGTAGAATAAAAACACTCTGGGCCACAATGACATTATGTTTTGTTGAATGACATTTGGCAGAGTATTGTCCCGAAAAGAATTCTTTGGAAAAAAATTCTTAATACTTGTATACTTTCCATCTGTAAGCTTTAACGAACGTAAAGCATTAATTGTGTCCTTCAAACAAAGCAAATCTCAAGATGTGCGTACAGGAATAAAAAGCACAAATATAAAAGCGGATATATGAATTTGGAGACATGCTGCGAAATCCATGCTATTTTCCTAAACGTTTTGACTAAGAAAAAATGTATTTAGTATATGCTGTTACAGGCCATAGCACGTGAAACACAGATTTTATTATGGCGGTAATTTCTTTCTAGCAGTTGCTAACTTATTTTCACTGTCACGTCTTTCGTTAGAGTATTACGGCACCTAATATATGGGACGAATTGCCAGATGGCAGTAAGGTATAATTGTCGCTCTTCAGATTGATTATGCTCACAGTTGCTTGCTTGATATTTTCACATTAATTTCATAACTCTAAACAATTTAGTATACCGCACAGATATTATCTTCAAGACAGCATTTATGATGCTTTGTTTACAATGCGCTCGGTCCCTGCTTTAGGTTGGTAGCTTGCCTTTGTTGTTATGTAACAGACAGAACATGCAATTTTCGACGTTAGGCTTGATGTATTAGTAGTTGAATTGTCAATATGTTTTGAGGATTTGGAAATATACAGAAAGTTGTAACTTCTAAGTGCTGTTTTTTTCTGGCCGAAGTAATTTTGAATGTTACGCGGAGTATAGATATATCAAACGACCGTTCCTCACAAATTTATCTCAAGTGATCTTCCAAATTGTTCTTTTCATTTGAATTAAATAAACAATTAATACTCCAGTTAACCCCAAAGATCTGTATTGAGTTGGCCATGGGTATTTGTTTTCTAGATATCCCGGCCAGATCACTGGCTGTTCTGAGACTCTTTTCCGTTCTTAAAAAATTCCGGTAGAAACCAAGTCAGGACATAAAGTTTTCATTCCAGATTCAATCGATTTCCATATTGTTAGCCATCTCACTATTCAACAAAAATTTAGTGTCCTAAATTGATAGGGTCGTGGTAAAACAAACAATGAAAGATTGGATTGGATTAAGACAAAATATTGAATTAAGGATTATATAAGAAATTGTATAATATTAGAATCTACAAATCTAAGGAAAATTATAAGAAGAGAACGGGTGAATTTTTGTCTTCTGTAATAGATGGAAATTGTTACCTGTGAAATGTTAACCAGTTCATAGAAGGGTGAAACAGTCCAGTCGAAAGGATACCATGCAGTTATCATTGTGTCATGATTTGTCATGATGCGGAGTGTTGATTGGCCGAAATGAAAACATACGTTCGCAATAGCTGCACGAGTACTGAACATTTTAATGAGAGGGATCCATCCTGCCGCTGACAAGCGTCCGCTCTCAGCGTCTCTGGTCGGCAGATCTTCCCACGTGAAGTTTTCTGTTTGGTCCATTACACGTTCAATACTGCGCTGTTGGAGCCTGAGACAAAGAAACCAAGCCATAATATAAAGTTCAGAAAATGTGCAAAAATAGAATAAGAATTGTACGGTAATAGAAAATTATGAATAAAAAAATTCTTATTGAAATTTATTATAATTTTTCTCTAATGTGTAGAAGAGTAATTTCTGAATAATAAAAACTTTCGTGGTTCCATCGGGCTGGACATTTGGTCAGTGTTATCGGAATGCAGCAGTTGAACCCTTCTTTTGGTCTATTTCTAAGCACCGGCATCCCAATACGTAGCGTAAAAACCTCCGGCCAATTTGGGTTAAATTTCCAGTCACGTGTCCCTTATGTTTCCGTACTGTGACGTATTTCTCACTAGTAACAAGTAAAGTCCATGATAGCCAAGCTTTCTGTAATTTTTTAATAGAATCATTCACCGACCTAGCATCGAGTGTGCTCAGCCTGACACACGCAGGGTATGCCTGGAACAAACAGCGTTCTGTGCAAGTGACGCCTTCTTTAATATACAGTATATGAGTTGATATTTTGTCATTGTTTAAAACTTGATTTGTTTCTAAACAAATACCTGTGATGCTGCAAACATCACGGTCAGTGTTCGTACTTACCTGCAGTAGATGTAAACCCAAATAATATTCGTTAAAACTATCAACAAACGAATATTTGTCATGGCTTGTCCAAAATCATCCCAACGTATGAACACATCAACGAACATTCCTATTACAGTGATGAAAGTACAAAAAATCACCGTAATCATGTAGATAGCGTAAATTGTCGATATTTTCTTATTTTTTAACGGAATTCCTGCTAATCTGAAGAAGAAAACAATCCAACCGAAACGACTGTCTAAACGTCCCTTTATTTTCGCTTCTTTGCACTCCATGCAGAGATGTGCCTCACACAACAATAACTTGAAGATAAAAATGTTGTGTACAATTGATGGAAGTTCACGTTCGTTAAGACTCGTTACGTTCCCAGTGCTGCGGTACGTCTGGAAGTCAGAACATTACGCGTGACACTGAGCGCTTGAAGCGGTGGTTACGATTTTCCTGACAGAAATTGATCAATACTTTGCTAGAATTAATTATTAATGGGGGATGGAAATTAGCTCCAGAATTCTTTTTTTTTTTTGTCAGATTTTATAAATGAAGTTAAGCGCTGTACATTGTAAATTCGAGCCAACTTATTCTACATAACTTGGCAGAAAGAACGACAATAGTTCTCTGACGCCACTAAACAATTCACAGTTTGTGAACATTTGACAAGCGAAGCCAAAGCCAAGCCAAAGTTTTAACTAGGGGTGGAGGCTTGCGCAAAGCGCAAGTCGACGTCCCCATGTCTGTTAGCCATTCTTGCGTTCGACCGCATTGCTGGACTCTGTAACAGACACCTTAACAGGGTAATATGCTTAGGCTAACGATTTTGAAGTCAGGATGAGGGCCTTGACTGATCATGCCAAAGACTAGGGCCTAGGTTGCTCTGAACTAAATATGGGAGGGATAAGCTTCGGTCGGTTGGCTGTCTGGGTTCCGAGCCCAGACTCGCTCTGTCGCATACTGGAGTTATGCGACGTTTGTCAGGCGCTTAGGTGAAGCCGCCGCGCCTGGGGGAGGGGAGTGCGGGCCGTGCCCCGACTTTGCATCGAATACCCTGGCATTTGCCTTACATCTGGGGAAAAATCACTGAAGTACCTCAGTCAGGGTAACCAAAGGGCGCTCGGCTGATCAGCACCGAATGCGATTCGTTTAGTCGACTTGGTCATCGCGGGCGATGTCCTCGACTGGCCTCCTGGCCCCTGCCGCCCTTGGCTTTCGCGTCAGGCGACGGTCAGCGTAAGTATCTGCTGAGTTGTCGTACTAAGGGGGTTCCCCACATCAGCTAACTTTTAGTCAAAGCTCTCTGTCAGGGCTCTGATATGGTCGGAAAACAGCTGAACGCCCAGTTCCTCGTGTATGTGCCTGTTACTTACGTACCAGGGGCACTAGAAGCGAGACGAAGACACTTGGATTGTAACACCTGGAGTTTATATATCGTTTATGTATTGTTTGGAAGATCGTAAATAAAGTTGTTATAAGAAAATGAAAGTCGATGTTTGGGTTATGAGACCGTCCAGTTGTTTCAGGTTGTTATCATGTTTTGTGAGATCTTTGCGTCTCTGCTGTTATCCAAGCCGGAAACAAGCCGTAGCTAACGTCTTTAAAATGCCAGTAACCATCCAAAGTCTATGCTGTGTTAAAGGCTGCATAAAACAGCACGCTGAACCATTGTAGTTGTGAATGCTTTACAAGACACAAGTACAAAGAAAGAAATGGATGGTCCTAAATGTGAAGTCACAAAGTATCTTATTTCCTACAAGTTATAATTTGTAATAATTAATTTAAATTCCAGTTTATTAGTGTTTCAATGTTCTCAATCTTGGCCGAATTTATAATAACTGCTGACGGTAAAATGCTTATGTATATTCACCTAATGCTCTGTATTTAAGACACTTTAAACGTTGAATGTTCTTTTAAAATATTATTGGAGTTGAGTTCAAAATGATCGTTTTTGTAGTTTTTAATAATATTTTGAAGTAGAAGAAATTTTTCCTACTGATTTAGTTGATCAGGATAACAAAATAACATCACTATGTAAAGAATAAATTTTGATATATTTGTTCATAATGTATAATTTTCCGTTCTGAACGCTTACACAAAAAGGTGAAGTTCACCCTAGAACAGGCTACGAAGGCTTAGAGAGGGAGTAGAGGTTATAGTTCTACGGTTTCTTTAACCTCGGCGCTAGAGGGGGTGGTCAACGCCACGCCCCGGCCGCTTTACCACCGAGATAGACCCGGTACCCATTGTATAGGAGGCTGGGTGGGCCTCAGATTTGGTCAGGACACGTGCGGAAAATCTCGCACCCACTGGCACTTTATCCCCGGTCTGTCCAACCCCTAGCAAGTAGCTATATCGACTACGCTATCTCGGTTCCAAATGCTTACATAAGCCAAACATTATTATGTGGGACATGCCCAGCAGGTTCACAGGGTTTTGTCCCACTTTTTCGCAAAATATAGTTAAGAAAGAAAGCAAGAAAGAGTTATCGGTACTCCTTGCTTTTACTGCCAAATGTGTAGAATTTGAACCCGATGTTCTTGTGCATCACTACGCCTGAGTTCAATTTTAGGGGGCTAATCCACGTTTGTTTGATCCGCCATTTCCCTTTCTGTCCCACCGCCTCTTAAGGAACTTTAAATTCAATAACACAGCTTGTCCTGTTTAAGTATGAGAAGTGCAACAGTGGCTCACGTTTCGAAATGACGGTGGAACACATACGTTTAGATACTGCAATAAACTCTTTGTGACAGACTAGTGAACAAAGTTTGGTAGCACACATTAAATACGAGTAGATGTCGTAAAATATATTTTGCATTTTGACTTGCCAATGTCACTCATTGGCCGTAATTGTCTCACGAACTTCCATATTCAAATTATAAACGTCTGGAAGGTCCTTAAATATTCAAACTGACAACAAGTTGACTATTTGGACCAACTGTACTGTACTGTGATATATGCCCCGTAATTCATTCATCTCTCTTTAGAGCAGTATATTCTCTTCATTTAATTTTAAGACGTACGTTTTATGCGTTGCAATGGCCTTACCTGATTCCCTTTTATTATCATAAGTCATCATAACCATCATCATCGTCATCATCACCATCATCAACAGGAAGTTGTCTAAGGTTTAGATCCTATAAACTGTGAATTTAAAGTTCGAAGTTTCCTTGGTTTTCCATCGTTGTCAAGGTCGCTATGTATATTGTCCTTCGGACTGGTACTGGAGTGACAAACTTGTTGGTCAGCCAGTACTTGTCTATTAGCTTCAGGTGATCCAAAAAGCACTTCTGATGTACTTTCAAAACTTCTATTTTTTCTTTTTATCAAATTAAAACCCCTCAGGCAGTCCAGTATATGGAGCTCCATAAGTGGTCTTACAAGTCTTATTCGTGTTGCATTCATTTCTTGGACGTGAATCTTGTTTATGGTCCAGCTTTCGCTACCTCAAAAGAAGGGTGCCTTCGATGAAATGTTATGCAATCTTAATTTCTTTTATCAGCTGTCATACAGTTTTCAAAATGTCGTATGATTTTCCCACTAATTTCTCCTATTATCTTTGAGCCTCATATGAATACATTTTTCTTCTCCATACATTAGATTTTCCAAATATTTAGATTTAGAATCTTATATTTATTGGAACGTGCATCATTTTAAGAGCTGAAAACAAAAGACCAACTTCATGTCACTCGCTATTTTTATTTCACTTCTTATGCGCTCAACATCTATCGGACATTAATATATCCATCATCAGGAGCTTACGAATATTCTGTTGAATTACCACATTGGTCGTGTGTTCTTGGTTCGATGTGTGTTGGTGTTTCGGTGTGGTTGGGTTGGAGTGGTATCCGTGTTGCAGGCATGATGAATATATTAATGTCCGAAAGATGTTGAGCGCATAAGAAGTGAAATAAAAATAGCACGTGACATCAAGTTGATCTTTTGTTTTCAACTAGATTTAGAATCGTTTTCCCCTACGGTTCCCACAGTTTCTAATATGACCCTTCTTAGGTTTGTACCCAAGAATCCCATTGCTTTATTTTTGAAAGGAGGTGTTTTCAGGTCTTATATATTTGCAGATTTGTGAAATTGATTATGCGCTTTTTGTAATTGTTCCTCAGATTATTCTCCGATTTCTTGTGAACCGAAACATCAAAATATAACAGTGATGACCGTCGTGCTTACAGAGAATGTCTTAAAGGAAAAAAATATCTCACATTAAAGTACATATCGCTAGGGACATTACATTAAAATTAATCCAGTGTTTCTCCAAATAAAAAAGAAAGAAAAAACAGACACTGTTACCATAAAAAGTGTTTCCTATTTTCTATTAAACATACTAGTTCCATGCAGCAGAATCGCTTCTGAGAAACTATTGCTTTCGAAAACCCGATAACAATTCCTCCGCATTATTTTTAGCCCAAATGTTCATTACCATTCACATATATTCACCAACACATGCACACTTTTTAAATGACACTATAAAACTTTAATTTGTTAAAATAGTTAAAATCTCCGACATGTTTCGGTTTGTATTTAAACCATTTTCAGGGAGCTATTAGTTCATGCTAAAGATATTTATATCACTTGTTGCTATGATAGCATTGTGGTAGCGTGTTGTTCCTTGTTTGTGATGGGTTCGGGTGTTGTATTACTCTTCCTCTTGTTTTACTGTGTCTGAGCGTGTGCTCAGACACAGTAAAGCAAGAGAGAAGAGTGGCAATGTAACATTAAGAATGTACTACCGTGTATGTCTCATGTAACCTAACGGTACTGTAAGGTTTATTCTTCGCGGTAGTTAAGACTGGACACTTGCAAGCGCATGGCGCAGTCTGCATGTTGACGACATGGCAGAGTTCTCTTTGACTGTGTGATATGAAGGTACAAACTTCAAACTGACAGAACGAAAAGGAGGAATTGCATTCAGTTTAATGCTAATTTTTTTACTTGTGACAAGCTATATATTTGCGCAGAGAGGCAGTGCAGATACATACTGTTTTATAGACAGGTTGTGTTGTATAACATCAACACAAAGAGCAAGCCTGACGTTTAAGGATTAGGAAACTAAACACTCGTAGACTTATCTTATATACAGATCGGTAGTGACTGATTCAAGTAGTCCCGTTCTGAATATATGTACCAGTCACAGCGTTTCTCCATCTGCTCCAAGCTTCTTTTGCACAGCTATTACGTGACTCTTCTCATTAAAACCAGTTAATTTGTTGTAATTTGGGCAATGCCCTCGAATTCTTCTCCCTACTGTGTGATAATCATATCCCCAGCCAGTATTTCTGCTGTTAGAGTACAAAACCTTCTAAAATCTTTGGCTTGATACTATAAGTTTTTGCTACTAGGGTTGGTTGTGTTAATTGCTGTCATTCATCAGAAGCGACACAAATGTTACAGCATTCCGTCTCCTATACAAGTGTTCGGTCAAAACCGTCAACATATAAACTATCGTATGATGAAAGAGAGTGTTTGGAACGTTGTTAATCATCTGCCATTCGGTATTGGTGGATGAATTGGCACAGTTCCTCACTTTATCCTCATTCCGGCCAGACGATTTTTCAAGTCAAAGTACAAAGTACAAAACCGATATTTGGCCACCTTTCAAAAACAAGTTCCATTCAAAGGCTTGTATTATACTCTGGATTTTATTTGGATACATTCTTTCATATGCTTCATTAGTTACCGAAAATAATATCAGCAATCAGAATCAGTCTGTGAGACGTTCGGAAATATTACTAGACTAGAGATAAATAACGTATTATGACGAATATAACGTTATAGTACAGATATTTGAAAATAATATTTATGTGTGAGTTGATGCAAAAT
>Ga0123352_10008525_pt1 | contig 15959 bp, 5 predicted proteins | sample TergutLab28metaG_FD_89700 | JGI IMG/M metagenome (GOLD analysis project Ga0123352, IMG submission 89700) | Labiotermes labralis P1 segment gut microbial communities from Petit-Saut dam, French Guiana - Lab288 P1 | ecosystem: Host-associated > Arthropoda: Insects > Digestive system > Gut ... | reverse complement strand
TTACAGTTTTTAGTACTCCTGATGATGGGTGCTGTGACACCCGAAACATGTAGAGTGACTTTGCAGTAAATAAATATCTGCATACTGTTGCATCTGGTTGGATTTTTATTAACACTGAATTACAATGCATGGAACCATAAGCCTAAAATTTATGATGAGCTCCTTTGTCGACATAAACACAAGAGCCATTACCAGTTTCTGATCAGATAAATGCGACAGTTTTGCTCCTTCATATCATGAAAACACCTATTCCAATTGCAAATACAATAATCCACTTAACCTGCACTTCTGCTCCACCATCTTGTTGCTAAGAATTAAATAATATCACAATATTCTGATCAGACTTCCAGAAAATGTTGAACTGATCATGATTGAAACCACCGTGTTGAACGTAGTCCACTTTCAAAATCATGGTACCCACAACTTCCTTCATCTCAAATGAAAGAATGTGCAGCACGGCACACTTGAAAAAAAATCACACTAAAATGCCATATCAGGGATGTGCATAACTTCCTCACAGATTCGTCCTACTACACAATCTCAAAGCCACACATATATCTGCCACTATCAACTGCCAAATACTTCCAGTCTAATTTCAAAGGAACAAAGTTTTACTCTTATGAAAAAAACTTTGCTAGTAGCCATGCCTTTCAATATCCATAAACTAGTAAATGCTTTGTGAACATGAAAGACAGAATCAATGTCACACACAAATATTGACTGTGCAGTACCTGTGATGTCATTGCTTTCATGCATTGTAAATGGCAAATGACTTCATCTGCAATTTAAGTTGTTCAAATAAATTTGCTGCCAGTTCTTGCATGTGTCTTGTACACATGTAGGTGGAGAGGCTGTCTTCAAAACTTACTTTCCTCTCAGGACACACATCTTCAGCTATAGCAGACACAATGCTTTTCACATGTAAAGAATGTAAAGGGCCTTCCTTATTTTGCAATTTATACACGCTGCTAAGAGTAAAGAAGTTTTACATTACCTTATTTTTTGCACCTTCCATTTTTGTGTTCATAAATCAAAATTTCTCGGTTGAAGTCCTGTGACCGAGGACCGCATGCAACCAAAGCACAGGGCACAAGGGCCACGGAATGCTGACGACTGAATTGCACAGTCAAAAGTTTTTTCTGCATCACAGATTGCACCTCCAACATGCAATCCTTGGTTAACAGCTGTTAATGTACTGTCTGTTACCTTAAATGTTGCATATTCAATGTATATACCGTCCCTTAAGCCAAACTGTTCTGAAGTTTATAAGCTGTTAGTAGGCATACACTGGCTTGTTACTATGCATCGGTGGCTTAACCTACTGCACATAACCTTCTCCATTACTATAGAGAATACACATAACATCAACACAGCCCCCGCATTTGTCACACAAGATTATATTATTTCTTACAGTAGTTCCGGTACTGCCATTTTAACACGATAAGGGAAAACAAAATATCTGCATATAATAAGCGATTACACACATCACTTAATGGGATGAACAAATAGTCTTACACACATCACTTAATGGGATGAACAAATAGTTTACAACACGTCACCGCAACAGACGTAAAAAATTTCGCAGCTGAGCCGTGAACAATGTTAGCAGTCGAATTGTCACATCCCCAGACACCTGCTACATATCGCAAATTTGGTTTATTCTGTATATGACAAAGCTATAACTTACACCGTGCTGAATGGGCGAGCACAGAATGGTTATTAACCGGAACTCTCAAGTGAAGTTGAACTACATTCTTAGAAAAGGAAAGGCAATTGCGTAATACGTACGTGGCTACTCACCCATTACAGCTACTGCACTCTCCGCTTCTAAGATAAACAGTTCAAAGATCCGTGAGACTGTGTGAATTTGACACGAACAAACTCAAATCACAATTCACTTCTCGCAACTTCCACGATTCTGGGCTGGAGTTATCACCCCCATTGATTCAAGCTGATAACAATATGATTCAAATACTGAAAACGGTTCACAGCTTCACACGCGGCGCAATTCAATTCCACTATTTTTAATGAGTTCACACATTATTCAACATGACTATATTCACCCTTGCGAAAACTGATACGTACAAAACCTCTTCGTGGAAAAAAAAGCTTAAGCTACAGGTTTTACCGAAAGATGTCACTAAAATACAAATTGGTTCCCTAAATGTTCAACAGATAGCACAACTGCCCGGCAAAGGAATTAGTTCGCAATCTGGCGGAAAGCGATTCAAGCTCCCAAGACCGGCACCGTTTAAAATCTAAGCTAACTGTTAACCACCTCCGATGCATGTTAAACACGTAAAACGATTTGTGAGCTTAGACAAAATAATCACTAACTCCAAAAAGCAGAATTTTTCCTGAGAAACGAATAGAACGTCTGTTAGTCAAGCAATTCAACACATTTCATGCAACCTAGTGATTCACTTTGGTTTTCACAAGAGCCTGACGTAAGTCTCCATTCAAAGAAAGATCATCCTAGTCCAACTCGAGGCATTTCTTGCAGATCAATTTAATTTTATTCTCTCATCAATACCTAGGACTTTCAAGTGGTTCATTCCCCACCAGAAAACAGAATATGCCCCTACCTCATCCATGCCACATGCCAACAAACCTTGTTCTTCTTGATATGTTCACCTGAATAACATTTTGAAAGGAGTACAGATCATTAATCTCCTCAGTGTGCAATATCCTCCAGCACACTGTAACTTCATCCCTCCTGGATCAAATATATTCCTCAGCACCCTATCTTGATTAACTGCAGCTGAATTTCTTCCTTTTTTTCCGTTTCTATTCATTAATTTTCCGTTTATCCATTTAAAGTTACAACCTAAGGATGTGCAAATAGTCATAATGTGATGACACAATGTATCTGTTAAATTACAGAAAACAATTACTATACAATAATTACATAAAAATATTAATTATGACATTCAAATACACAAAACTGAAATTTTTATTATTTATTAGAATTAAAATATTTATCAATAGAATAAAATGAATTAGAAAGAAGAAACCTCTATAAGGCCAATTTAAAAACTTGCATTTCATTCGCTACACACATTATACGTGTAGGAAGATACTCCTTTTTGCTGTTTGGTTAAACTAGTAAAGGGTAGATGAAAATTATTGGCAGATCTAATGTCGTGGTTATGGCCTTCTATATTCTTTGTTAATAAATGTTTGTTGTTCACCACAAACAATAAAAGAGAAAATATGTACTGAGAATAGAAAGGTAAAATTTCCATTATTTTGAACATTTCTCTACATGAATCCAATTTCTTCAAATTAGTCATAATTCTTAATATTTATTTTTTGCATTCTGAATATTTTAATACCATTAATGGTGTTGCCCCCAACAATTATGCTGTAGGATATGACAAAATGCACATAAGAAAATTACAGCATTCTTAGAGCTTTCCTTGAAAACATAGTTTTTCAGCTCTTATTGCACAGCATGCAGAGCTCAATCTGGAAATTAATTGATCAATATGATTATCCCAGTTTCATGTGTGATCAATCACTAAACCCAGAAAATTTGTATGTGGAATATTAGAATTTTTAGTTCTAAATTCTAAACAGTCTGTTTTATTACAGTTGAGTTATAGGAAATTGGCTTTAAACCATGAGATTATATTAGAGAGTGTTTTGGTTATATTACTTGACCTTCCTCTTGATTACAGGTAGTTACTCTAATGACAGTATCATCTCCAAAGAGCACAACTTCAGTTAGCATCATTATCTGTTATTTTGGGTACATCATTAATATAAATAAGAAGAAGTAATGAACACAAGATCAAACCCTGCAGAACCCCATTTGTAACGTTTTCCATCCAAGAAACACTATCATATGCATTAATTTTTTCAGTAAGTTCTTCTTGGTATCTTCTTATGAAATAAGATTGTATCAAAGTTAGAAATTTCCCACTAATTCCGCTAAACTCTAGTTTATTTACTGGAATTCCAAGGTTAACACAATCAAAGGCTTTGTTGTGGTCACAGAATATTCCTCCTACTGAAAGTCTATTATTTATAGTTTTTCATATTTCATTAAATACAATATAACATGCAGTTTTTAAAGAAAATCTGTCTGTCTTCTTTCCATGAGCCTTGCCAGTGTTTAAAATTTCCCCTGAATGGGTTACGGATCTAGAGAAGGGTAAGTCCAGTGGTAGGATTGCTACCTTTAGCCTCTGGACCGGCATGTTTAGGTGTTTCATAGGTATTTTAAATAACGTGTTTAGACCACAAAATCCCTTCAGAAAACAAGAATAAAACTATACAATACACTAGCCCTTCCAGTCTTGTTATATGGCAGCGAAACTTTGATTGTTGAAGCAAGTGACGCCTGAAGAAAAACAGTAGCAGAAGTAAAATACATGAGAAGAACAGCAGGATACACTTGGACAAATTACAAAACAAATAAACAATTGCAATTGCAAACTGTACCTATATTGTTCGCTGATGGTACATGTATAATAGTAAAAAGTCCTAATTCAAAAGATTTTCAAACTAATGTGGTTACAGCTTTTAATTGTGTAAATAAATGGTTTAAAATAAATCAACTTCCCATAAACGGTGACAAAACAAAACACTTGATATACACGTTGTTTGTAATGATAATTTAATAACAACTCTACCTGAAATTAAGTTTCTGGGCATATATATACACGATGCAATAAACTGGATTTGCCATATTGAATATATTATCCCAAAACTGAGTTCAGCCTGTTACATAATGAGGAGTATTAAACCATTTATGTCTCTCAATAATTTAAAAACTGTTTACTATTATTATTTTAATGAAATTATAAGTTATGGTTTAGCTTTTAGGGGCAACTCATCCCATGCTATGAAAATATTTAGAATACAAAAAATAATGGTTAGAATTATGATGGGTTATAAAAATTGGTTTTCATGGGGGAATCTGTTTAGAAGGTTGGAAATTTTACCTTTTGTATCTCAATATATCCTATTAATTATGCCTTTTGTAGTTAAAAATAAAAATTTGTTTATTTTGAATCCAGAGAATCACACTAAAAGTACAAGACAATTTAATAATTTTTACCAGCCCATATCTAATTTTACTGTATACCAAAGGGGAGTACATTACATTTGAAATTACTTAAAAAGATTTCTACATATATATTCTTTTTACTTCATAGAAGAATATTTTCAATATAAATCTATTACAAGTTGGTAATGTGCCATTAAACGCTTTTCATAAGACAAATATACGTAATACATAGTCCTAATAATCCATGTTTGTCACTAAGACTCACAAAAAAAAATAAAATAAAATCGTTATGCTAATGTTATTCATATGCATAAATTTGCTGTCTGTACTTGACTTGTTTCTCTGCTTGTTAACTACAGCCATATCTTTTGTGCTTTGTTGTTACACAGTGGTTTTGTCCTGTCTGCATTAAACATCATTCATGTTCTTGACTTGGCATCAGTTTGTTTGATTCCAAACATTTATACAACATTTTACTCTTAACATGTTCTATATCCTATTTATTGTTATTGTGGATTCATGCAATGTAAATAAAATATCAATATAAAAAATAACACCAATTTTGGACAAATTACTGGAATAAAAGAGAAGCTGGATAGAACATCTAAATAGAATGCCTCGAAATAGATTACCCATGTTAATGAAATACTACTCCACAACTGGCAGAAGGAATCATGATAGATCTTTGAATAGACTTCTGGTTACGTGAGACCAGAACGGGTCAACAAGTGGCTCAACTCCATGAGAGATATATGATGATAATGATAAGATGCAGTCTCAGTGAAACTATTAATTCTAAATCCATATTGTTTATTGAGCAGTATTTTATTAGTGCATAAATGTTTATATAATCTTGAATACACTAGTTTTTTGAAAATCTTAGAAAAGGACGTTGAAAGAGAGATTGGCTTATAAATTGTGTCTTCTTTCATATAGACAGTTTTGATTGTAGCATATTTCAGTCTTTCAGAGAATACATGTAAGGAAAGGAATTTTTTACAAATCTAGGCTAAGGGGGAAACGATAAGAGGGGCACTTAATATTAGGATTTTTTGGGGAGAATTTCATAATAACCACTGAGATTTTATTCTTTAGGGATTTGATAATCTTATCAATTTCATAAGTTGTGGCACTGTTACAACTAATTCTTGGAAATGTGCTATTAAATTTGTTCATCAAATAACAGGAAGTATTCACGTTATCTCTAGGATCATTTTTATCTTTATCCATGTTTCCGATAACAGTGTCAGCAACAGTTAAGTCATAATCATTAAAGTTTTTTCATTAAGTCCACCATCTTTACACAACATATATTGTTGGCTAATGTTTAGTTAAACAAGCTACATGTTTTGGTCTTACTTGGCCATCATTAGGCTTACAGGAGATTAGTATCAATTAAGGTACAAATTTTTGCTGTACCTATGGGATCCCATTGGTTTACATTGACTTTGCATCTGCTTAAAATTATTTATTTGGATTAAGTGACAATCATATAAATTTTTTACCTAAAATTTTAAAATGTTGTATAGTTTTACCAGCGGATCAAAGCCTAAACTGCAGTTGTGTCTGCACTTGTTCCAGGTGTGAGGGAGTACTGAGGGGATCATTCGTGTATATGAGGGTTGGTGTGCACAGTTGGGTTATGCACTGTGTATTACACAGTTTTTGTAATCCAATCATACCAATATAGGCCACTAATGCTATCTGATTAGATTACAAAAACTACGTAATATACAATGGTATCCCATAGGTACAGCGAACATTTGTACAGTACCATACACCTGCCTTTGAGCTGGTCATTACATTCGCACTGAGAACGCACTGACTGAGCAGGTTAGTAATATCCAACAGTGGTATTTGAGAGGTATGGAGTCTGTTCAGACATTACCATGAAATGACTGCCGCCTCACAAAAAACTCAAACACTCGCGGTTCATGATTGTCATACCATCTCATTAACTCTGTAACTTCTAACATTTAAGGTAAAACTTAAGTTTTCCTGTGCACAACATGAAGGTGTATAGGTGAAGTAGAGGTAAAGCTCCACTAGTTCTTAATCTAGGTAGTAGTTTGAGGCTAGGGGTTAACTCCATGCCTAGGCCGCTTTGTTCTCAGGACAGAACAATGGTGGGTCCCAGAAATTGTCTGGACATTTCAGAAAAAAAAAAAAAAACTTTTTCACCTACTGGGATTCCAACCCCAGACTGTCTGGTTCGTAGCACAATCACTATACTGACTGAACAACTTTAGCTGCTGTTCTAAAATAGAAGGTATCATAAACTGTGTCATTGTGTTCACAGCCTCAATCATGTGGCACTGGGTTCTGTGACCGACTCTACTGTGGCAGTTTGTTCTGTAGCAAGGGAGAGATGCACTGCCACACTGGCAGTGATTAAGAACCGCTTTGTTAGCCTGTAGATGTAGGCAGCTGTACGTCATCAACATCCAGTACAGTCTGGTCCAGGCACCAGAGAGGAGTCTCCAGATAACAACATCGGCACGTCTGCGGTACGAACAGCTACTGTGTTACGTGTGACAGTGGAGAGTATTCACCAGATGGCAACATCAGTATGTGTCTACATTACGAACAGTTACCATGTTACGTGTGACAGTGGAGAGTATTCACCAGATGACAACATCAGTATGTGTCTACATTATGAACAGTTACTATGTTACGTGTGACAGTGGAGAGTATTCACCAGATAGCAACATCAGTATGTTTCTACATTATGAACAGCTACCATGTTACATGTGACAGTGGAGAGTATTCACCAGATGGCAACATCAGTATGTGTCTACATTATGGACAGCTACCATGTTACATGTGACAGTGGAAAGTATTCACCAGATGGCAACATCAGTATGTGTCTACATTACGAAGAGTTACTATGTTAGGTGTGACAGTGACTGGAGCACATATCTGTTTAGTGCTTTCAAGATGTGTTACTGAACTGAATAAGTGTGAAGTTTATTTGCAGTTTGCAACATTTTCTGTGTGCGCACAATTACTTGTGTTTGGCAGAACGTGTACTGGTGAATCACAGTTCTGCTGTGGCCAAGCGGTCTGTTTCACAAACCAGGAGCCATAGCTACAAAGGGGCTATGAAACTTTTTATTTTGGTTCCACTGAAAATGTGCGATGCTTTTTAATGTAAACTTGCATTGGAAAAAAACAGCATAATGTGTATTGTCAATTGTACGCTTTACTAAACATTAGATTGATTACATAAAGGTTATAGTGGGTTAAGCATGTGGCACATGTTGGAGTAGCGAGTAATTCAAGAACAATTATCTTTGGAAAAGCTTAATTACTTGGAATGCCTAGATATAGGCAGGAGGTTAAGATTAACTCTTCAGTGTTGGTCTGAATTAAATTCCAACTACCCTCTAGGATGGACGAGTTTTAAATTTATATGAACCTAAAATACACTTGTGAAGTAGTGTGCACTGAGGGGAGTGCTGAAGGGTTCAAATGGATCTTTAAGAAATTGAGCATGAGAGTATAAATAGGTTTTATCTGGCTTGGTGTAGGGACTGACTAATCTTAAGGTTTCTGTTAAAAGAAGGGGAGGTGTATGACAGCTGAGAGACTGTTAGCTTGCTAAGAATGACTACTGGGTGTGGCTGATTAGTTTGATCAATGTAGATGTTTGTGTATGTTGTACAGTGTGAACTGCCAGGTATAATAATATGTTACCACACTGTAGCATTGGAAATATAGTTTGGAATATTCTGCTTTTGTGTTGAAGCATTGGTCTTAATTATGAGTGTATCAACGTGTTGTAATTTTGTAAACACAGTGATGAAATTTTCCTTCATAAAGAGCATGAAATTTTGTATCAGATTGGCAAATGTCACCTTCAGGAGGAGTCAGCTGCTTGGTGTCAGTTCCTTTGTTGATTCACAGATACAGATTGTAGAAAAGTCAGTGTATAGCATGTTTGGAAATATTCACCTAAGATATCCGTTCTGGTGTGTTTGTGTTATTCTGCCTCAGTGTTAATTTACTGAATATTTTGCAGAAAAACACTCACTATTTTAACACATACAAGATTTTTTTGTATCTCAGCAAACGATGTGCAATTGATCATTTGCAGTCATTGATGTGTGATGATTCACTATTTCTTTGGCTGTCTCAGTCATAAAGACAATCGTGGCAAGAGTTCATAAATTCAGGGTGGCACAAAGACCCCTTGACACTTGGTGCCCTGTATACATTGATCTTAAATTTTGATTGTAACTGAAATGAAATGCTTTGTAAAATTTAAGTAAAAATCACAAATTTGGAATTTGACAAAATTTCGTCTGATGGGAGTTGCCTGTTACCAAATGGACTCACATATAAATGAGAAACCTGTTTTGTTCCTAAATAATTTTTTTACATGCCTAAAATATTATGTTTAGAATTATGCAAGAATACTTGTGCTTTATGGGCAGAAATTTATGTGGACTAAATGTGTGTGTATGTCCTTTTGCCAGCTACATGGTAACTGTACTTTCTATGTGTTTGAAACACCAAAAAGAAGAGAACAATTTTCCCATATCCTTCCACAATATTCTAGGCATGAACTGGTGACAGAATGGTCACGTGCTTCAAATTTGTGTGGAATTAAAACAGAGGAGTCGAATTTGTGGATATAGATTTCCAAAAGCAAACATATGTTATTTTATTTCTATGTTTTTATAACATTTCTGCAGCTGGCCGGCCACATGCTTGCTACCATTCTGTCTCATGCCTCACGGTGAACTGCTTCCTCTTTTGAATGGGATATGGGTCATGACCCTCAGATAGTAGACATCTGGGCCACACATCATCTCTTCTGGCAGTCCAGGTAAAATTCCCCCTATACTGACCAACATCAGTGGCAACAGGGTATGCTAGTCAGTGGCGTACCCAAGAAGCTTGACAGCACAGTGTGTTTTGTGACAGACTCTCTTTTGCTTTGAGTGAGAAGCCACCAATTAAATCAGGGCTTCTGAAACTTTTTTAATCAGGACACAGAGTAGTTCTGTTGCATATTTGTGATACACAGTTTAGTTTTCATTTATGTTTGCTGTTGTGTCATGAAGGCTTATGAATGTGGTAATGAACATTTTAGTTCTATAAAATGTGGGGAATTTCTTGACTAGCTGAAAACCGTTTAGCTTCTCAAGAAGAAATGCCCATGGAGTAAGTATGTTGTGTCACAGATTTGGTACATGACTGTTATTAAAGACACAAATACAAAATACAGATAGCATAGGTAAATATCGAACACTATGGATGCTGTCTGCGTAACTACACAGTACTTTGCATGACATCACAGAAGGCTGTTCCATATCTATATCCAGTACACATGCCTTCCTGTTGTTCATGCCATATAGACAACATCCATAACATTTCCACTGTACATTGCTCAACATCACACACAACAACTTCAGCACATTCTGTTCTGTCCACATCTGCTACTTTATACTGCTGGTAGCGTGAAACAATATACGTAACAGGTTTATCACAGAGTAAGCAATAACAAACAACAGTTCATCAATATAATATCCTCTACATTTATACATCTTATAAAAGTGATTTATTGTTGAATACAGAGTAAATTTATGCAACAAAAACCGCTTATTTTAAATTGACAACACAGGAATTTCTTCTACTTCTCCAATTAATTTTATCACTTAACTTGTCCTGTCTGTTCACACACACAGTCAGTGCACAAACACAAATATTGTTACTACAATCTACATCACTTTTTCTATGTTATACACTTGAATTTTCTTAATATATTCAGGTTTTTATTTGGAATGAACTCCTTAATTGTGTCCATGTAAATCACATTATTTTACATTTATAATATAAAGTACGTGAATACAAGAATAGCACATGTTCTTTTTCTAGGGGCTTTTGCAAAATTGTGATAACTGACTATTTGCTTTGTCATGTCTGTCTGTCCATGCTTCCACATGAAACAGCTTGGGTCCCACTGGACGAATTTTCACGAAATGTGAGATTTGTTTGTTTTTTAATGTGTTGAGAAAATTCAAGTTTCATTAAAATTTAATGAATTAGGGGTACTTTACACGAAGACAAATATGCATATATGATCATATCTCACTGATTTCTTCTTAGAATGAAAAATGTTGCAAACATTTCAGAGAAAATTAATACACACATTTTGTGTTCTTTTAACTTTTCAAAAATTGTGCTGTTTATGAGATAATGTGGCAAAATATTGTGCAGTCAGACAGGTCACAGATGACAGTATGGCGCATGTGCATTGCATGCTGGATAACTAAGGCTACAAACAAACACACAGAATATGTAATGCTTAGTACATTCCTCGGCAACAATGCTTGTATTAACTGGTCTGAATGGTACATTATAAATATATTGCCTTCCTTGTAAGCCACAATTTGTATTAATTTTATATATATATATATATACAAACATATATATACTAACATATATTTTCAGTGCTGCATATTTCAGAATAAACATAAACAATTTTCTGTGTATGTGAATTATGTATATACACCATCGTTATTGAACATTTATTCCTACTCATCCAGAAACAATTCCTGGAGTTCTGTATGTATTTTAATATTTTATTCCCCTTAAGAAACCTCAAATCAAACATAAATGTATGTATTTATATAAAGGGTGTAGGCACTGATTTGTTCTGTAAGTTACTCAGACTTTCCCCATAGCTCTACAATACATCTACAGAGGAAACCAAAATATGAACTGACTTTCTTTGTATATTTTTTTAACTCAGCTGTTAGCCTCACACATAATAATGATATATTATCATTTAAAATTATCATCGGCTCACAATGTACTTTTACACAAATATCAACACAGCTGTCAGCAGGTCCTACAGTTTCATCACAGTTTTTGTGTGTCGACGGTTTACTTCTGAGTCATCAAAACAGTCATCAATCAATGACTGCCCACTGTTGATACACAGTGTGTCCTCTTCTCTCTAAGTGAATATTTACAGCTTATTTTTATGCCCTATTTTATTGTCTGTTTTTCTGTTTTGTCACTCGGTCTGTTAGCTCCTTTCCCAACTGTATGGCCAGTATTTCACATTTAGCACTTCCTCCTGTTCCTGCAGTCAGTCTACACTGAATACCGTCACACAGTTGTGATTGACTTAAGGACTGCTGCTGTGTGATGATCAGTGATTGTTTGTAGGGTGTGTGTGTGTGTGTGTGTGTGTGTGTGTGTGTGTGTGAGTATGTGTGTGTGTGTGTGTGTGTGTGTGAGTGTGTGTGTGTGTAAGTGTGTCACCTCTTCTTCAGCACGTCTGACTTCTCCATGCTGAAGGCTGTCCTTAACACCAGAAGACAACTCTCCACTACATTCAACATTTCACAAACATAAATCACACCTGACCTTGAAATGATAAGCCATTTTTCAGCAGACATGTTTCTGTTATTAACCCTACTTGGTAAATGCATATCTTGGCCAAGCCCTACGCCAGTTTCCTTCACAAAAACAATAAACAGGTAGCCAGTTCTTTAACAGCTGTGATCATTCCTGCTTCCATCTCCCCCAGAACAATGTTTTCTACCTCTCTCAATTTTAGCTACACTTTTGCTTTGCACCCTCATCTTGGACAAACAGCAAATCACATTTAACTGAACTCGGTTTACTTACGATCCTTCAGCATGAAACCTTACTTTCTGTGGTATATCGTCATTTCATATGTCTACCAGGCAGAATCTCGGAAGAATTCTAGGAAATGTAACAATGTTTTCCTAAACTTGTATGCATTTAGCAGTGCGTTACAGGACCAGACCAACATTCACACTGATATTGTTACTTGGCTTCGCTCAGCTGTCTTGTGCAACGAAGTTTCTCCTTCCTAATCTTGAGCTCGCAACAATTCAACGGGTTTACTTTCACTTTCTTAACCTCCGCCAAAATGTCTTTAAACGGCCAAATCTTTCTGCTCGTTGCCACGTGATGTTTCCATAATTATCTTTGGCTAGTAACAAATTTTTCTCTATATCACTGGGATTCAGCTGTGCTTCTTCGGCCCAGACCCAGAGTTTCTGTAAAATATCTACACGGTTTCTCTTTGCTGCGATGTACAAGGCAGTTTTCCCTCTATTATTTTGTGCTAGCAACAATTTTTCTGGCTTCAGTTCCGCTTCCTTAGCCCAACTCCATAATATCTCTAATGCAACTAAATTACCTCTTTCTGCTGCTATGTGCCAGGCGCTATATCCATCCTTATCTTTGGCTAGTAACAGTTTATTTTTCAACTCTTTTGAATTCGGTTGTGCTTCTTCGGCCCAGATAAGCAGTGCCTCTAATATTCCTACATGCTCCTCCTGTGCTGCTAAGTGCAAGGCAGTTCCCCTTTTCTCGTCTTGGACTAGTAACAGTTCATCTGGGTTTAGTTCCGCTTTCTTAGCGAAACACCATAATAACTCTAATGCCTCTAAATAACCTCTTGCTGCTGCTCGGTGCCACGCGGTGTATCCATACTTGTCTTCGGCTAGTAACAGTTTATTCTTTAACTCATCTGAATTCAGTTGTGCTTCTACGGCCCAGTCACACAGGTTCTGTAATACTTCTACACGATTTCCATTTACAGCCATGTGAAAGGCAGTTTCTCCATTATCATTTTGGGTTAGCAACACTTTATCTGGATTTAGTTCCGTTTCCTTAGCCCAACTCAATACTATATGTAATTGCAGTAAATTACCTTGTTCTGCTGCTCGGTGCCACGCGCTGTATACACATACGTTTTCGGCTAGTAACAGTTTATTCTTTAACTCAACTGAATTCGGTTGTGCTTCTGTGGCCCAGGCCAACAGTTTCTGTAATACTTCTACACGATTTTTATTTAGAGCCACGTGAAAGACAGTTTCTCCATTATCATTCTGTGTTAGCAACACTTCAACTGGATTTAGTTCCAATTCCCTAGCCCAACTGAATAACACCTCTGAAAACACATCATTACAACTATCTGTTTCTTCGTGCCACGCGGTGTGTCCATATTTGTTTTTCATGTGTAACAATTTTTTCTTTATACTTTCTACATTTAATTCCGCTTCTTTAGCAAAAGCCCGTATTTTCTCCAGTACCACCACATTGCCTCCTGCTGTTGCCAAGTGCAAAGCAGTCTCCCCATATTCGTTTCGTGCTAGCAACAACTTGGACTTTATTTCTTTTCTGTTTCCATTTAGGCTAAACAGATAACAAAGTCGGTCTAATAATATAACATTCCTGTTATATGATGCCACGAACCATGTACGTCGTCGTCCCTCCTCCTCTTGGTCTAGCAATAATTTATTTACTATTTCGTCTGGGTTTAGTTGGATTTCTTTTGCCCAATCCATTAGTTTCTCTAACACAATTTGATGTCTGTTACTTGCTGCCAGTTGCCAGCTGGTTTCTCCAAACTCATCTCTCGCTAGCAACATGGCAGTTCTTATATCATCTGCGTTTATTTGTACTTCTTCAGACACACCAAGTAAATCATCTGATAACTCCACATTTTCTCCTTTTACTGCCATGTGACAAGCGAAACTTCTATCTTGATATTCATCTAAGAAATGTTTATCCTTAAATTATTCTCGGTTTATTTGCAATTCTCCAGCCCAGTCCCACAATTTTTCTAATACCTTAACACGGCCATTTTCTGCTGCCAAATGCCAGACCTTTCTTCCATAATCTTGGTGCAATAACAAACTACTCTTCAGTTCTTGTGCGGTTAGCTGCTCTTCTCCAGCACATAGCCACAGTCTGTCTAATGTCGCCGTATCGCCTTTTACTGCTGCATAGTACAAGAAGCCACTCAAAAATTTAAACGCCTCCTCTGTGTTTAGTTGCGTTTCTTTGGACAAACCCCACAGTGTCTCTAATACCGCTGTTCTTACATATTTGTTGCATTGCACTCCTTGGTTCAATTCGAGTTTATGATCATACCAATCTTGAGCCAGGAGCAATTTATTCTTCAACTCGTCTGTTGATAGTTGCAATTCCTTAGCCCAACCCCACATTTTCTGTATTATATCTATCCTGCCACAATTTACGGCGATGCCCCATGTGCTTCGTTGAAACAAGTGTTCCCGTGCTAGAAATAAAACATCCTTTAAACAGTCCGAATTTAGTTTCTCTTCTTCAGCCCATCCCCACAGTTTCTCTAATACCTCAACATGGCTTCGTTTTGCTGCCATGTGCCAGGCCGTTTCTCCATGCTCGCCTTTTGCCAACAAAACCTCACATGGTTGTAGCTGCAGTTCTTTAGCCCAGCCCCACAGTATATCCAATATCTCTACACTGCCCCTTTCTGCTGTCACATGCCAGGCGGTACGTCCATACAGATTGTGGGCTAAAAATAAATATTTATGTAAATTACCGGGTGTTATTTCTACATTTTCAGCCCAACTACACAGATCATTTACCACCTTTCTATGACATCCCTCTGCGGCAAGTTGTGAGGCGGTTTCACTCTGTTTGTCTTGTGAATGAAGCAGGCTATATTCTCGTATCACGTTTAGTGCCTGTAAGCTGTTCGACTCTGCTGCCACATGCAATGCATTACTTCTCCATGGGAATTTGGCTAACAATATTTCCTTCATAGAGTTTGAATGTCCTCCTGATTTCAGGCTGTCTAGTAAAAATGCAATAATACGAGATTTATCTTCCTTCAATGCTTCAAGTAGTAGTGAATGGTTTCCATGTTCTTTTCTCTTATTCCACTGTTCATCCAGTTTTTCTCCATACACTTTCAAGGCTTCTTTCGATGGCTGAGATTTTCCCAGTAATCCATCCAAAAAAGCTCTAATTACATGATATTCCTTATTTAATAAAACTTCATTTAGTAAAAGTCGCTGCAAATGTTCGTCTGGTTTAGTTTCCTTTGTCAGTTGGTTTATTAGGAAGTCAGCCACAAAATATTCAGTAAAGGTGCGGTGGATGAAATGCGGCCTACCCTCTT
>Ga0123352_10008524_pt1 | contig 15959 bp, 6 predicted proteins | sample TergutLab28metaG_FD_89700 | JGI IMG/M metagenome (GOLD analysis project Ga0123352, IMG submission 89700) | Labiotermes labralis P1 segment gut microbial communities from Petit-Saut dam, French Guiana - Lab288 P1 | ecosystem: Host-associated > Arthropoda: Insects > Digestive system > Gut ... | reverse complement strand
GTCGTTGTGTGTGATGTAGAAACCTTGTGAAAGAAGAGGCCCTGGCCCATTGGGGTGGGGGGGGGGAGCTGTCGCGCCAAAAACAAAAAAAATATTTATAAGATTTCTCCAGATTTGTAAATCAATAAATGCATCAGGCAAGTGCATGCTGTTTTTTGGTTTTGCAGCTCTGCAGGATGTTCCATACGTTATCTAGTCACATGGTTGCATTTCTCTGGAGGGAGGTCAGAGCGTCGTTTCGTTTTGAAGGGAGGGGAAAACGAAATCCGATAAGGCAGTGGATTTTGTACAAAAAACCGAAGCTGCCTAATTATAATTCTTTACAGCTTTACAACTTTTGTGTGGAAAAAAAACGCGACTAACAACAGCAGGAAATCAATTACAACTATGAGAGTAGGATTGTTCGGATTAAATAGAAGGGTGCTGAACAGGGTAGCAGGCGAACGCAAATAATAAGAAAAGCAACGAAGAATACGTTTAGGTTCTAATTTGTGTTACTGAGTTAGCACACCTACAGGTGTGATGATACCAGAGGCTGTGTAATGCAATTTTGACCTCCTGATGATGAGCACATGTGCTCGAAACATATAGAGGCATGAAATGAAACTTATTGTGAAACAAATTTTGTGCATCAAGTTGGTTAAATACTGAGATAAATATACTGAGATGCACGGTCAGCAAAACGTCAAAATTTCTAGGCTTTGTTCGGGAGGTATCTGGTTTGATCCTTGGTAAGGTTACTGCCCAACTGAACTCACGTTACTGTTTGTGTTTACTTACTTCCTCGAAAGGAATGAAGGTTTGAAACAGGTCACTACTACCTCCGTCCTAATGTTTGCTTATTCTTCTTCCTCCCCTTCATCTTCTTATCCTTTCCGTCTAAAATTAAGCTATATCTTTTGGAAACCTAGAGATAATTTCGTCCATGCCATAACTTTTATGAATGGGAAGACAATTTATCACTCTTTATAATAAGAATTATACGGTTTAATTTACAAAGCAGGGCTGGCCAACTTCAACGCATAGGAGGGCCACATAATTCGTTAAGGACTCGCCTGAAAGGCCGCACTGTATATATATATATATATATATATATATATATATATATATATCGAACGTGGATTGGGGAGTTGAATTCCCTGCACAGCTATTACGTATAAAAATAAAAAATAAATTTTCCTAAAAGTGCAGTTGAATGACAAAGGCAATGACAAGGTCTTACTAACTCGATAGAACACAAAAAAATATTGGTTTGCTGCATGATGTCATAAAAGTGGTTAGTTAATAGTTTGTAAACATTTTATCTGTTAATAAAGTTGTAATATTACGTTCTGTAGACCAGTTACACTATATTTGTTAAACTAAATTACTAAAAATATTCAGGTGACCTAGGGCCGCAAATAATTTTCTCAAGGGCTGCCTGTTGGTCAGCCCTGTTTTAAAATGACGCGTCTTGACTTCTAATTTGCATAAAGACGCAAATGTAATTTTTTATATTATTATTATTACGTTTTTATAAAAATATATTGCTTTGATAAGGTGTTTATACATTTTATTTCTCTGTTAGCGGTCGGTATCTGGAAAAACCCGTTTTAAAACAGTAAGTCAGTAAATTTTAAAATATCAGTTATTCTTCTTTTACATAGAGCATGCCCTTCAGCTTTCCATTTCGCAGTTTTCTTCAGCACTTCTCACGCATATAGGGAGAGATTCTCGTAGTATCCCACCATGCCTCGTGCATTCCGTATCGTCTCCTTCAATTCTAAGGAGCGCGTGAGACACTTTACCAAACAAAAGAAAAAGAAATTTGTCTCTAAACATATTTGTTGGACTGAATAAATCATGTCCGTGGGAATGCTGTGCATTCTGTTCTTCCACGTATTCAATTATTTATTTTATCTTCTAATACCGGGCACATGTTATATCTTCAGAGGTTCCTTTCTCAAGAAAGTATAAGCAATTAAATAAAATATTTTTTTACGAACTCCGTAAACTCGCTCATGTACATCGTGCCTTTGCTTAAATAACTTTCATTCTTACACGCTGGAAGAAATAATTTTTTTTACGGCCGGTTGATTTTCTCGTTAGTGAGGCTACAGTAGCAAAAACACAACAAATCTGGAAGGAGAGGCAAGCAAAGAACAAGGTTGCTCGAGCGAATGTGTTATAAACAACTGGTGAACAAGGTCAAGAGATAAGATTTAAACCAGCAACATCAAGAGTAGTCTGATTTAATGAGGTGTCTAATATTGTAATTAACGTCCATAAACTTGGATACTGAAGATTGTTTCTTTTATATTGCCGATATAACATTTTAGTCTATATTTAGTGAATGGGACCAGGCAACCGTTTTAGTAAATGTGTAGAATTTCTGTGGCATAAATGATGGCAAGAATAATACAAAATTATGATTTTAATTAGACGAAGTAGCAGGATAGTTGAAGAATAAAAGACCAACTACATGTCACTGATTATTTTATTTCGCTTCTTATGTATTCAACACGTTTGGGACATTAATATATCCATCATCAGGAGCTTGCGACTTTTCTGTTGAATTACCACATTGGTCGTATTGTTCTTGGTCCGATGTGTGTTGGAAATTCGGTGTGGTTGGGTTGGAGTCCACTCCGAACCAAACATGTTGAAAACATAAGAAGTGAAATAAAATAGTCAGTGGCATCAATTTGGTCTTTTATTCTTCAACTATGACAATGATGCACGTTACAATAAGCATAAGAAGTAGCAGGAGTTTGTTAATCCGTGGAAATTAAGAGAAATGTATGAAGTGCCGAAAATACGAAAAATTATTTTCCTTAAATTTGTTTTGAATGATTTCGAGGCAGCAGAAGGCACTTATTTTATGAAGATATATTTGACTGTTGTGCCATTTATTTATGTGCGGTTGGGTGTTATTACAGATTCTTCAAATTTTGAAAAGATTTATTTCGCTTAGATTATGGAGCAGTACCAGATTCTTGTAAACACGCGATTAGTCTTCGATTTCAATAAAGGGAGGGTTCATTCTTGACACGTGGAGCTAGCTGCGTCTATTGGAACGTTCTGAGATCAAGTTTGTCAGAATTATTCGGCACCCAAACCACTAGTTTTAATTAACACTTTAATTTGGGGCATTATTTCATCCAATCTTAATGATTGCCTTCAATTCAGACTGTGCTAGCATTGTCTTTAGGTTACTGCACTTGTATTTTGACTTAAAATTGAAGTAGATTATTCTGGACACCTAAGCTAACGCAAACAACTTATTCCATATACAAAACTGAGTCATTTTTTTTCGATATTGAGGGTTCTAGCAGAGATGTTCCTGACAATTTGAGTTTCGAACGAATGTCCCTCATTTTTTACCAGTAGGTATGGCTTAATATGCCAGAAGAGTTAAATTGAACGTTTTTCCGAATGAAGACTGGCTTTCATGTCAGATATTCCTGGTTTGTCCTCAAAGCAATTTGCGACGAGAGAGGCCAATAACCCTATTTTCCACCTTCCTTCTGCCCACAATTTTTATCTTAGTGTCCTTTCCTTCTGATGCTAAATGCACTATGAACTCCACTTATTTGGATTATATGGGACGGCGAGCCATCCAGATATGTAGGAAATCCGGATAAGTGGATTTTTCTTTGAAAATAGGCTGCATTGGCAATTGGAAGTTCGGCTGTTACTGTTTACTGCACGTACCTGCGTCTAAATCCTTGATTACGCCTGATTTTAAGTTCTATAAATCTTAACACTGTACCGTACTTTACCGGTCCCGGTAATTTTAAGGCAAGTTAGTTTCGTAGATTTATCGAAAAATTTACTAGAAAGGCCAAGCCGATCCGGATAACCAGCGACCGGGTAAGTGGAATTCTGCTGTAGAGTCTGCTTTCCGATAAGGGCCGTAAACTTCTGAACAACCAGTACACGTGTTTAGATAATAGTAAATTATTATCACTCTTTCATATTTACCAAACATTACGAATTGTCGTATGAAAGTTGTAATCAGAACAAATATTTATTCCATTCTTGACGCGTCTCCTATTTTTTTTTTTTCCTAAAATATTTGCCAAATAGGCCCGATCGCAGATTTAAAAAAGGAAGGTTTTGAAACGGCGGATATTGACGTCGGCCTACAGGCAGTCGCCAATGCGAGGTCCGCGCACTGCAGCATTTTTGTTAACGTTCTCAAGAAAAAAAGAAAAAAAAAAGAAAAGAAAAAATTTGTGTACAAAGATTTAGGATATTGACACTTGGTAGCAATGCACACAGTGGGAAACATTAAGGGCTTTCTGGACATAAAATTGCCTCATCATGCTGATTCTATTGTTTTAGCTGAAAACAGAATAACTTACTGAACACTGTCCAAATTCAAGCTACGTCTTGTACAGTCTGGCACACGCAACGGGCAGCTCGTAGCCTGGATGTAACCGTTAGTCTACACACTATACACTACAAAGCTTGAGGTACTTAGTCGTGGAATTCGGCCTAGAAAAATTTGTTTATAACTGCGTGAAGTACCATTCCGCTGAATACTGCAGTGCACAGTTCCGAATTACTGGTAATTCACTGCCTTCTTTGTATTAGATATTATTCTGTTTTAGCACATATGAAATTTTAGGTTCTGTTTTATGTAAAACGTGTTGACCATTATTTTCAATATTATTTGCGACTATATAAGTGATAGCAGACAAAAAGAAAAGATTTTCTTTTTTTACTTTCGTGTACCAGGTGTGACTGTACAACATATCATTAAAATCTTCATGAACTGACGTATATGAAAATAATCATTTTGTACATTTTATATGAACACATTTTGCAGTATAACAGCCCGTAGGCCGTCGTTACAGGTTCCAGCTCTGCTGACTGACAAACTTTTTTACTTGTTTAATGTGGAACTTCAGGTTTCATGACGTAATGATGGTGTTATCGACAATAATGTTGGCAGAAACAATTTTGAGAATTAGTTTTCTTTTTTCTGATGTGTCTGTTTTCTAATATGAACTGTAAGACCCCCCCATTCAAAGTTAGATTTCCTAGCCTTTCCCAGTCCATTAACGAAAATGTTCCGGTAGAATTTTCAAGTAATCCTTGAACACATTCTCAAACACCCCATTAAAATTACAACAAATCCATCATTACATTTTACAAACCAGTTGATAAAGCATTATTAAATAAAGTAAGCAACGAGATGTTCTCGGTGACGTTGGTGTTTATCCGATAAAGACAACTGTGGACGTCATAAGAGCAAAAGTTAAACGCTAAGTTCCTATACCTCTGCCCATTGAATCTACTGTCGTAGTTCATTGAAACTGCTGTGGTGATGCGCTCCATGATAGGACCCACTAAATACATTCCTTTAATTATAGAACCGTAGCACCTTGCCACTTCCGAGTGACAGCGAGGATCGTCTACCAAACTGGTCAGCGAGTTCTACCCTGAGAGACACACCATGGGAAGTAAGACTGGGGGTCATGCCGATAGCGTACAGGAAGGGGGCACTTCGAAGGTGCAAGGTGAGGTGGCTATTGTAGGCTGTTGGGCAAAGGTAGGGGGAGGGGACAAGTACGGTAAGAGGGGGACCTTAACACATAGTGGAATCTTGAGGGGTTCACGGGAGGGGAAGTGTGTATAAGGGAAATGGTGAAAAAGACGCAGAGGGGGAGGAGAAGGAAGCAAATATTATAAGTGTAGGTTGTATGGTAAAAGGTGAGAGAGGGGAATGAAACGGAGAGGGGGATTCAGTTACGTCTAGTATCCAGTAGATGGTGGTAGTGGACAAGGCGATTGTATTGCCCGGTGTAGGTAGGCCATCCAGTTACTGTGGGCAGCAGCCTTCTGCCTGTGGGGGTTTCAGGCAGTAAGTAGTCTTCAGCTTACAGTACACACACATGCACACATAGGACAGGTGTGTGTGTGTATGTATGTGTGCGTGGTTCCGAAATATTCAACTTGTCTGCTAGTCTTATCAGCTAGTACTTGTTACACCCTGCCGGTGAAGCAATCGTGACCGGTGACCATCATTACCATCTTCAGACCGCTGGACGGACAGGGAACCCGGCGAACTGGTTGCAGCCAGACTAGTTATGCTTGTCAACCTGAAGTGCAACAGAACTGCACCGGGTGTTGATGACACCGCCATCCGACGTAGATAACTTCTCGTCATCACGTGTTACCGAACTTTATTTATTTCGCGACGAATTGTACAGCAAATTCCTAACCCAGTTAATTTATTTTGAAAGTGACCCTTCTGGTTCATGCAATACCGCATCGAGGGTTTGTTAAACAACGAGGAAATGCGGTAACACTGTGTTTGTGTTGTAAGTGAATATGTGTTTGTGTGTGTTCTACAGTATAATAACCGTCTTGTAAGATAAAGAAGGATAGTTCAGTTAAACAGATATTTGTGTTTGAGTGCCAGTGTGTTTCCCGTTAATGAAATTACCGCTAAGAAAACACATCGAGTGGTGCCATGAAAAATATTAGAATGATATAATTCATTTAAATTTATCTTTGTGACAAGCACTTTGGAGTGAATTTTCTGCTTTGAAAGGTGTTTTAGAACGGCTTCAAAGTGTTTACCAATTTCGGAGTTTTGTTTCAAGCCGGCAACACGGAACCAAGGTAAGCCAGTAACGATAGATGTTGTATCGAGCGATGGATTTTAGCTACGTAGAAAAATTTGATGTAGGTTATAAAGAAAGGCGAAAGACTGAAGACCAGTTACTTTAGTGTTGTGTATAGCCGGTTAGGTTGTGTGTCTTATTGGATTCTAATTTCTCGCCCAAAGAATCCGTTTAATGCCGGTATTCGAGAAAGGTGCTGTGAGAATGTGCCGTGCTGCGTGATATTTCTGGATCACACGACCGTGACTACTAAGTTGCCTCAACAAATCTTTTCGAGAATAGGTTTAAATTTCTCCGAGAAATTTAAATACATCGGAATTAGAATTATTCTTAGTGCTTTTTTACTTTTCTCCTGTTTTTGATCACGAAGTTTTTAAAACTAACGACGGGATTTACTATGTAATTGATTTTTTTTTATTAATTGTTTTCAGACAACAAAATTAAGAACTCTGACGTGTCACCACGCTCACAAGTTTTGTGGTCATCACTATTATTAAAACGGTTACAGATAAGAAGAAGATTACGTGCACTCAAAGTGCAGCATGACGTATTTCCGTACGACTCAGTAACGTTTTAGGCAAAAAAAATTATAAGTATTTCTTGAAATTTCAAGTGATGTACGAAACAGTCGCATAACGTACGCGTACGCTGAAGTCACGAGGCTCTCATAAAACGTCCAGTAGCGATATTACTGTTCAGTAACAAAAATAATAATCTAAAATAACTTTATATCGGTTTCGGAATTGTATGCAAAAATAAGAGAATTTGTACCTAAAATTAACGGGTTCAAAGGAGAAGGAGAGGTGTAAAGAAACGATAAACATATTGAGACTGTTATTTTTATGTACGTACCGGACATCTTGTATGTAGTTTTTATTTCAACCAACCATGTACATTATGTATTTTATTTTAACAATACTTATATTATATTCACTCCTGAGGATGTTACAAATGTATCGAAACACGTAGAAATGATTAAGATAGAAATATTGTTAAAATAAAGGATATAAATATATTGAGAACTGTTGGTTGAAATACAAAATAAATTGAAGACTTCTTTGAAAGGTCTATAAATGGTGATTGTTACAGTGAAATACTGAAACAGAATTGCGCTTTAGTTTGAACGTATGCTTAATTTATCAGGAATATTAGTTACCTTCTTCAATTTGAGAATCTTTACTACCAGTTGTGTCTGTAAAGGACGGGTACACTTCAAAAAGTAATATTTATAGAGAGAGAGAGACTGGTCGCACAGATTAGTGAACTAAAATGCTGGTTCTGGTAAATTTTAAATATATAAAATAGATGTTGTTAAGTTTTGTCTGTTGGGCACAGACTATTCTCATTGTTGCACCGTGCATTTCGTAGAATTATTTTAATTAACAGCCAACAATGCACTTACATAAAATAACATATTAAAACACTTAAAATCGCTCCGACATGCTGCCACAACACCCTGTTAATATAAACAAATATTGTGAATGTTTTTAAAATGACTTCAGCAAGGAACAACGTAGCTCCCTGAGGATGATCAAAGGATCGAAACATGTCGGAGCGATTTTAAGTGTTTTAATGTGTTATTTTATGTAAGTGCATTGTTGGCTGATAATTAAAATAAAACATAAAATATAATTAGATAAATGAATAAATAAACAAAAGCAAACAGTTTTTGTTATTAGACCGCTATTTTTTTCATTATGCAGTATTCGTAACTGTGTTGTAATATATTCCTGTGCTCAGAAATGCGTCGATATAAAGAGGTGTTATGATATCACTGTGCATTCAGATTATCTTCTTCTGGGTTATGACACCGTGTAAGACCTTTGGTGTCTTGTAGCCTTAGGATGGTGACGGCAGTTTCCTCCGAAAAGCTTAACCACGTGTATCATTACTTGTTATGCTACAGAAGATCACACTCAAAATTTCCACTATATTTGAAAATCCTAAATCGTCTGCGAATGTACAAAATCGAATAAAACACACAACTGCAATTAAACCGAAAACAAAGCGACATGGTACCCAAATTCTGTTTCATACACGTTCAAGACTTATCACCATTCCTAAAATAACCCATTATACAAATACAACATGCCAGTGTAGAACAATTCTATATTTACATTGCGCAAGGAAAAAATTGGCAACCCAACTTTTTTTTTTCTCCAAGACTGTTTTACGTTGGAAAATGTGTCTGTCATTTTTATGGATTTTATGGGAAGAAGTCTCAATCGACTTGTTTTGCCCTGAAGAGATAGGCAGCAGGGACTTTGTGCAGAAAATTTAAGTATTTATCGTCATAAACAGACGTAAATATTGTGAGTTTAATTCTAGGAATGCCTGCAAAATGAATATCATTGGCACGTCTTTAGAACATTTCAAAGCATTAAACCCCCCAATCCCTTCAGACAGCGGAATTAGCTGTCCATACCGTGAAACTGGCTTGTGCTTACCTCCAGCCTTTCAAACTCCACCCCCTATCGCACAGGTTACTTTACTCTATTTGCTGCTTGCTGATGTGGAAAAATTCTTTTGTTCAGTACTTCCCTTTTTGATTATCACCCTTCTAATCGTTCCGGTAGCAGATACTGATATACTGTTGAAACCCTGCGTACTTCGGCGCAGCGTACCTCGCAGACTTTCTTACTACCTATATACCACGCCGTCTTGTGGTACTGTTAGGTTAGCTAGAAGAGGAATTCTGCGATTGGAACTGAATCATCTAGAGACCATTTTATGTAATTAAAATTTAAGTATAATTAATTTATCTATTCAAAATTCTTTCCCTCGCCGACAACAAAGTCTGCATACACAGAGACGTCTCACGCAATCTGTACAGTCCGCTTTAGTGTTTCATTAATTTTTCCAAAACTGTACGCCATATAAAGAAAGTCAACCGAAGGAATATATTACCCTGAATATCAGGTAGCGATAACCTACATATACAAAATTTATATTAGGTTTTATGTATTATTGAAATTGATTTAGATATATAACCTATTTACATTTCCACTTGCAGTAATGATCCATTTTCCAATCCAAATCGAAAGAAGTTATGATCAATAAAATCGGTGATGATTGTGCTTATACGGTTTTAGCAAAATCCTTTAATTCGGAACGGACTACTGTAACACGGTCAGATTTACACTGTTGTTTATGTATAATGCTTATATTTTCGTCTTTCCTCTTCTTCTTATTCTGGCATTACAGCCCATGATGGAGCTCACCCTCCTCCAGCCGAGTCCTCCACTGCTCTCTCTCTCTCTCTCTCTCTCTCACGCTAATTACGTCTCCGGTTCCTCACGCACTTTTTCTTTATATCTCCCTCAGCCAACTCAAGCCACCTCAATTCAAGTTTTCCTGTACGTCCAGTGCCTACTGATTTAAGAAAACTGAGCTTTCTACAAGGATCTAGCGTCTGTCCTCTAAACAGTACTCGCAACCAAATAATCATATTTGCAACACTCTAAAGATTCCTAGTTTAACGTAGAACGTATAAATATCATTAATGTTATCTTGTGATTCTTTTATTATTTAAGAAAAATTCAACAATTTTTGAGAAATTAAGCAAAAATCTAACAATTGTTTATTGGACTAATACAAGTTTCCTCAATGTATAATTCATACTTACTTTGCTGCAAAACAAAATGTGGTCTGTACCTTATATTGATACTGTGCATGTTTCATACGAACAAGTAGCGTAACGGGCGGAGTGAAATACAAGAATTTTGTGTACGTGTTTAGATTACCCTCCCCCTTTGCCGTCGGTGTGCACCATAACATCCAGCAGCATTGCCTTTGTTCAAGAATACTTCGTTCGTTCGCGGCATTTAACTGTGGGCCGGAGCTGACCGGGCGCCATCTAACTGGGACTGAAACTGTCGTTGTGTGCTGCTTGTGCCCGTTCGCTTTTACACAGTGGCTGTTAATTTGTGGAAAAGAGGTGGTCAGTCTGTAACCAATACAAATACACTACATATGCAAGAATGAATAACTGGGACAAGAAACAGTGTTTTCTGATAGCAATTTACTGTCATTTCGGTGGAATCCGCTGGCTCTGTTTTCAAGGTAGAACAGTTAATTTTGTCAGACCTCACAAGGTTACACCCTGGAAAACTGTAAGTATGTATACGGTCTGCCATTTGAAAAGAAAATTTCGATAATTTACGAATCCGACTAGTTTGAGTGTCATGTATTTCGCAGCGTTGAGTTGCTAACTTCAGAAGCGCTGTTTCACTTGTTTTAAGTTATTACTGAATTGACATATACATCGGCGAGATACGCAAAAACTGAGGAATTTTAGATCCATCACTCCTCGAGTGATAGCGGTAGTCTTGTGGGGCTAATGACTCAAAACGAAACACAAACTGACATTTGAGGCTCTTGTTTGTGCTTAATTTTTGGCCATTTAACGATGACAGCTTTCTCTACACCAGCTGACCATAACCTCGGACTTGAAACCTAAAGTCAGTCGCAAAAACGTTTTTAGAAGTTTTGTCTTCCTAAAATAATTAAATGAAAGTTGGGCCACTTTTGACTCTAAAATCTCTACATTTTCTACACATTTATTGACACGTTTCGAAAGATACTTCCAGTGAACAGCCGCTATTTTCCTATACCGCGTGAAGCGATTTTTCTTTGTAACCTAAGATCACTGTATTCTCTCTGTGGTACGAAATTAATATTTTTACAAAATACAGACTAATATTCTTCCCTGGACGGTTACAACATCGTAAGTTTGCATGTGGGAAGTATTATTTGAAAAGCACTGTTTGCAAAGCCAGTGTCTTTTATTGAAAGTGTTGCGGACAACATAAATCACGAACTACTGTGCTAAACTAGTTAAGATTGATAATTCAAGGTTTCAATTTTAAAACTCTGAGTGGACCTGGCGTAAGCGCTAAACTAGTGTAGTCCGGCCTGTTCCCACAAGTTTGTTCGCAGCGCCTTAAATTGAAAACCTTACAAACAGATGAACATAAGTATAGCGGGGAGAGACGATAGCCCCATGGTAGTATGGGTAGATTGAGATTCAAATTAAAGTTAAGGGATAGAAATAATTTTGAATCCAAAACAAATGATCAAGAATTGCCAGGAATTCTAATTACGCTGATATGTTGATTGCCAATCACATGCTCTCAACCAGTTTAAATTTGTTCCTGTTTATTTAAACATAGAAAGGAACTGGGATGGTGAACGGTGTTAAATTATTCCTGAATTTGGAATTTTCTTGAAAAGTAACTAGAAAATTTTTTTTGTTATTTTTGAAATTATGTAGCTAAAGTAAGTGCTTCAGTAACTTGGCAAATTTTACTGTATATTTCACCATTAATATCAACAAATGTGATATGTTGTACAGTTTAACTGCACCTGGTACTGAAGTAAACAAATTGGCTTTCTCCGAGGAAGAGCGTGATAGTGTAAGTTTATTATGTAACAAAAGCCAGCGCAGCAAGAGTACATGCAAGGAATTCAGGTACGGGCTACAGACGAGGGTCACTGGGGTTAGGTAGGGGTATTTGAACGACTTACCCCACCTGTGTATATATTGTAGGGTGAGTGAGGAGGTTATTGGGGTGGCTCCTAGCCTCAGGGGAGTGAAGGTCCGGCCAGACCAGGGGTCATTGAAACCAGTTATACGGACCAGACGTTTTGCTATGGAAACTTTGAAGTCATGAGGACTGATGGGTCAGTTCTGTTGAAGTTGTTGTGCGTGTAACCAACAGTGGCTGGTTGTGGCTTTTTGTAATGTATGATCCCGGAATTTTCCTGGAAGTACTAAGGAAATATAGAAGATTTCCGGGTGACGGCACTACTTCTAAAAAGGTCAAGTGAAATGTCTGATGGGACATTTATAACAAAGGAATTTTATGAACGAAGCAACTGTTTGCGTCATTCTCTTAACAATACTTAGGTTGCGTTTACAAGAACATTTTCCTACTAGATGAATACGATCATTTGTATAGCAAAAAAAAAAAACAAGCGATAATTATCGTGTGACAAAATTAGATTTTGCAGTATTCCTTAAATATGAACACGCGCTTCAGAGAATCGGTTGGAAGCTAAGTGATCGTTTTCCTGCCAAATTCTTAATAATGTGATGTTCTTATATTAATATTTACTCAGAAATACTTAAGTGTTATTCCAGCCCATTAGTGAGTCAGTAACTTCTAACTTTCCTGTTTGCTTTCAAAGTACGAAACTCGGTCTCTCTTTTCTTATTTCTTTTTAAAGGTCCTATCATATCCTTAAGCAATATTCTTTCCTCTTTCGTTCTGTGTAGCTTTTTTATACATTTATTTACTGATTCTTATTCGGGTACTTGGGATAGATGTAATTAGAAGGAAAAGTCAGTGGTGAAACTGAAAGAACGAAGAAAGCGGTGTTCAAGATTTCACTTAGACTACGATCCAGGGATTTTTCTGAAACATATAAAGAAAATTCAATGACCCCGATCCGTGATAGCTGACCTTAGGACCGAGAACTGAGTCTTCAAATTCCCAATTAAGTTCCTGTGGCTATTTAAGGCACTTTGCCTGAGAGACTTCTAAAAAAAATTCATTGGTTTACGTGGAGATTAGGGCCAGAAAATGATTAATTCGTGTTATCATTTTCCTAATTTCGGGCCCCGAAGTTTTTGTGGTAGGACTGTTATTAGTTTTGTTCGTCGTTGCTTGTAGTGTTGGTACATCATTTTAGAAACAATGGATTATTAATGCTGTGACTCTTTTTAGTGATATGATGCAGCAGAGAGCTGCAAACTAACAAGAGGGAAGCAAACAATCTGTATTGGGATATTCCACACAAACATTACCACTTACAATGTATTTCGTAGACATATATAGTGAATGCATAACGGCACATTCTCTGTCTAACTGCCAGTTAAATCAGCTTGACTAACTTCCTTGCAATTTAGAAGCAAAATATCTTATATTCAATTTGACATAATATTTTTTTCGTAAAAAATATAAAATTCATCATCATAAACATCAAGGATTGGACCCTTTGGTCCGTTCCATCTCCAAAGTTACAACTTCTCTTTCCAACGTTTCTTCGGTCTTCCAATTATTCTTTTACCTTGTGGTCTGTAGTAGTATGATTTCAAAGGGATTCGGTTTTGTGGCACATACTTTGCAAGTGTTCCGTCTCTATTCAGAAATGAAGTTAACTGAGACCTCTGGCAGGCTACACCCTTTATGACCACAAGACAAACGACTACACAAGCCGCGAACTGGAGATTACAGGCATGCTAGACAAGATAGATGAAAAATATAAAATTTTGTGTTAAAAACAAAACTAAATTATTTATAAACATTTAACTACCGTGAGACATTCCCTAAAACTAATATACATACATTAGTAAATAAACACATAATTTCATTAACAATTCTCTTCCAAAGAAATAAACTCTTTTTATACACTTTATTGAAATATGCTCATTAACAAAGTCGTCAATTGCAAAGACTATGTAGCGCCTGTGACAGATGAATTAATTGTAAGTATGGAGTATCACTTGTACAGTAGTGAAAATTACCAAAGTTTTCTGTTGATACTCCGTCAAATTGCCGCTTTGCATAAAAATCGCACAAAGCCCGGCCCAGCGTCGAACCCTGATCTCTAGGTGAAAGGTCGGCAACTAAACACCTCTAACCATGACACTGCCCCCCTACCCCTCTCCTTTATCTTTATGTTTTCGTGGAAGAGATGTTGAAATGAATTTATGTAGGCTCATTAAGGTAACATAAAATGAATCTCGTTCTGCAAATTCGGCATTTTGTCGATGTAACCATAAAAATAAATTATTCAGATTGAAAGGACTTTTGTTATATTACATTGATTCAAGGATCACTACATTACGAGACTCATAAAGTTATTAAATATTTTTTGAATGATTAATATTATTCTCAGAAGCAGAAAAAGTTAATTATTTGTGCATTTTTAAATATGACAAATGTATCTTAGTATTTATCGATAAGTATCATTATAAACAAGTAGAAACAAAATTTTACCGAACATTTTTCGTCGAGGTTCACTCCGCATTTAGATAAAATTACTGTCAATCACGATAAACACTTCGAAGAAAAAGATTACTGCTGGTCAGATGTTATAAATCCGTCCAATAAATCAGCAATTTTTATTACCTGTTGGTCAGATATTCTGCGTTAGTTCAATAAATCACCAATTATATTACCTGATGGTCAGACATTCTGTGTTAGTCAAATACATTAATTATTTATAAACTTCAAGGAAATTGAAGAATCTGTTAGGTGTGAGGTTTTTTGGATAACCTCACTGAGGGTGGTAGAGCCAAAATTCTAGGTACGTTAATAAAATGTGTTTAAATTAATCCATCATAAATTACGTATAGGCAATTATGTACCGATACGTGTTGTATTATACATGATCTTTGTATTAAGTCTGCCATTGGGGAGGTCCCACAAAACCAGAACGTTTTGGAATTGAAGTGAGTTCGTCAGTTTTTGGTTTACGCAAATGTTAATTTACTGGACAAATCAAACGTACTCTTAGGAAACCACAAATGTTTTACTAGTCGCCAGTGATGGTGTTGGTATAGCAGTAAATACTGTGCAAACTTTGTACATATTCCTGTCTGGTGACCAGAATGCTAGGCAAGTGACAATATTTAGACAGCTAGTAAACAGACACAAATTATTCTGTCAGTCTATATAGAGAAGTAGTATATATTTAAAAAATGTGGCAAACATCAAACACTGGAAAGGCCACTAACGAATCAAAATTGAAAATTAGACTATAATTTATTACCAGCTGATTGCACTAGTTAACTTATATCAAATTATTACTCCAAAATATTTCCGGTACTGGTTATCTACAGGCAGTACAATTACACAAAGTAAATACATGGTATTTAAATTTACCGCCATAAATATGTAATAAAGGGCACGTGGTGAACTACCACTTGCCTTTTCAAATCGACGAGTGAACTTAAGGTCAAGTTAGAGTATTTTGCTCTCTCTTCAACAGTGTCAGTCTACCTCTCAATAAATAAACCAGCAGTCATCTATTGTTACAACCAGCTAAACAAGATTAATTTTTCATTAAGTCCACCGTCTTTACACGAAATATATTTTTGTGTAAAGACGGTGGACTTAGTGAAAAACTTGGTATATATACACAACGGAATGGAAACAATTCAATTCAACAAGCTTATGTTTATTGGACCGTGCATCATCTTGATAGTTGAATAAAGAGAGACCAACTTGAAATCATTTGCTTTTTTATTTCATTATTTAATGCTCAACATGTTTCGGATGTTAATACATCCATCCTCAGGAGCTTGCGACTTATTTGTTGAGTTATTTCATGGGT
>Ga0123352_10008520_pt1 | contig 15964 bp, 13 predicted proteins | sample TergutLab28metaG_FD_89700 | JGI IMG/M metagenome (GOLD analysis project Ga0123352, IMG submission 89700) | Labiotermes labralis P1 segment gut microbial communities from Petit-Saut dam, French Guiana - Lab288 P1 | ecosystem: Host-associated > Arthropoda: Insects > Digestive system > Gut ... | reverse complement strand
ACAAATTGAGTGTAAAGGGTCAAAACGAAACAAAGGATATGATAATAGGCTATTTCAATAGTACGGATAATGATTGGATATTTCCTTCAGGTAATAGCCTTGTTGGTCGTAGGACATGTTTTGGTATTATAGGTTTTAGTGCTATCAAAGATTGGTTAGCAGGCAAGGGAATAAACGTAGGCAATTTTTCAGAGATAGAAAATGACATAGCTTTTATTACTTCGTTTATCACAAACAATGTAAATGAAGGTATTTTGAATGAATTGACAAAACATGCTTCATTTGTGAGGTTACCAGACGGTAATATGCAGACTTTGAATATGTTTGAAGGTAGTTACGATGGTATAAATTTACCAAATGAAATCAAGTCAATGTCTTCAACTGAAAGAAGCAAAATAGGAGTAGCTACCACAGATGCAGCTTTCCTTGAAGATTTGATAGGTCAAGGCATAATCATTTCATGGACAAGCAGATTTTTGGTAAATGATTATGAAGTGTTTAAAGACGATGGTATAACCACGCCAAGCATCACTTAAAAGGAGAAAAGAATATGTCAGCAATTTTAAAGATAGCAAGAGGATTAGTAAACGATGCCTTTATCAGTCAAGGCACAGTAATTTATGCAAGTAATATGTCATTAGGTAGTAGCCCACCTGCTGGTGTATCGGTGTCAAGTGGAAACTTAATAGTTCCGAGTGGAACAAGTTCATCAATTCCATTAAGTATAACATTCCCTTCATCAGTTACAGCAGGTGGTACTCTACTACTTTTGAGTAAAAACAATCACAATGGCAATACAGCTATAACGTCAACAAGCGGGTGGGATAAAGTGGCAACAGGTACATCTGTGTCAGGTACAACACAAAATATCAGTTTACCTGCTAATTCTGTAGCTTCAGGTGTGTCTATCACTGCTTGTGTGATACCTGCTACTTCGTATTCATCTTCATCATCAAGCTCGGTATTTTAGGATATAGTATGGTTTGGATTGTAGTGTTTATAGCTTATGTGGTTGGTGTTTGTAGTGGACTTTTATTGTTTGCGTATTTAGAAAAAAGAGCAATGGACAAGGTGATAGTGGTTAAAGTGGAAGATTTGATTTCTCATTTTAACCCTCACCCTTCCCTCTCCAAAGGAGAGGGAAAGAAAAAAAGGAAAGGTAAACAATGTCGGCAGTCTTAAAGATAGTATTACAAGAAGTTTGGGTTATGGGTGAAGGTGGAGCAGGTTCTGGTGGTGGTAGCCTACCTATAGGTTCTGGTGGTGAAGATGAAGTGATAATAATTCCAGAGCCTCCTACAGTGCCTATAACTCCTACAGAACCGCCATTTTCGAGACCATGAGGTTTGTATCATGATACTTAGTGAATTGATTTTAGAAGTACGAAACGAGATTGATGATGTGCGTGAAGTGGATATAATCTTTGCTATAAATTCTTTTTTACAAGAAAATAGGGTTAGCAAGGAAATCGTGTTTCATATTACAGGTATCAGGGATCATGTATCAAGTATCAGTCATTTAGAATTTGGTATAGATGAAAGAGCTACAGTAACACCTGTGAGCAGTGATTTTGATTATTCTGTTTCACGCTATGACTATGAAGTTCCCTTTGTTACTTTTGATGTGGTATTGTATGGTGATAATGATAGGTTTATGATACCTGCGGATGTGGTACGTATACGGGAATTATGGTTTAAGGATAGGGAATTGACAAGGTATAATGTTAGTTTTCCGAGCAGTAAAACAGCCGATGGTGTTATTATCAAATCAAGCAGGGAATTGGAATTTAATTTTAGTTTAGAGGTTGGTGATAGTATTTCCTGTTTTGGTTGGATTATCTATCCTAATATAGCCTTGAACCCGCCACAGTCATTGGAGATACCATTTCCTGTCAACTACTATCCTGCTTTGAAGGCTTTTGTATTTGCTAAACTGTACGGTAGCAAAAGGTATTTAGACGGTGAGATGTATCAGTTTAAAATACAGGAATACGAAAGATTGAAAAGGCAGATATTATTACCAATCGGAGATTATCGTGAAGGCGATGTTAGTATTTAGTTTCACACAAAGCACACAAAGGTAACGCAAAGGACACAAAGATTATGACTTTAAGTAAAGTAAATGAAGAGATAGTAAAACGTGCAGATGAGACGTTTAATGTCAATGAGTATTTAGAGCGTGCGGAAGCACATTTTAGGTCTGCTTTATCTCATTTGTTGGTTAATAATGTAGATTTTACAGAACAAGATTATCCTGCGATGATACGTAGAGAAGAGTTGAGATTGGGTGTAAACTGTGCATACCCAGACGGAAATATTGATAATGTAGCTTTACAACATAAATTGCTCCGACCAATAGGTGCTTATTTTTTTAGTCCTAATAGTGTTGGTTATAAATCGGTGAGGATGATAATAAATACCTCTGAGTTCAATCATATTATTAATAATCCGCTAAGTCGTATTAGTGAGATAGTTAATATTCATTTTATCGGTGAAAAGGTGATTGTATATCCATTTTTTGAAAAATGCTTTTTGAAGTATATCCGCAAATTCCAAAGAAACGATGTAGTTTTTGGTAAAGATTTAGAGGAGAGTTTCTCTTTAAAATTGATACATACAGCAATTGATTTGGCAGTAGTGGGATTGAAAAATGAGGTTACAGCTCAGGAGTTACAGTGATTTATATTCGCATTAGAAGTACTTTAAAAAGGTATACGAAAGGGATGGGTGAGTAAATGGACATAGTCAGACACGGTGAAACGAGTGAGAGACGGACATTAGGATATTACATCATGATAGGACAGCGGAATGTGAGACGGGCAAGAGACGAGAGAAAAAAGTCTGATGGCAATATGTCAAATCAAGTAGTGGATAGCTTGATCACTATCCACTACGTTTTTACTATGGGTGTGTTGTAATGAATAAGGTTGTATTGATTGATTTTACAGGTGGTTTTTCAGAAAGTATAAGACCAGATTTATTAACTGATAATGTATGTCAGGTAATAAAAAACTGTGAGGTAAATCAAAGCGGATTGCTTGAGCGTAGACTTGGGTTTGAGCAATTGACATCTTTTACAGGAAAGGTTGAAGGCGATATAGTATGGAGTTGGTTGTGGAATAGTTATCATCGGTATAAAGGGTTAGAGGTTGACCATGTAATTATATTAACTAAAAAGGGAAATGATTATTTACTCTATTTGTTTGTAGATAATCACATCGAGCGGTTATTTAAAGATTTAAAGATAAATCATAGACCGAGTTTAGCAATTACTGATAGAAAGGTATATGTAACATTTGGGAAAGAAGAGTATTTACATTATATTGAGATAACAAAAAAAGAGGAATTAGAACAGGGTATTTATGATGTTTTAAGTCCTATCCAAACTTTAACTGTCCAGAGTAAAACAAGGGTATCACATTCTGAAAATAGTACCTTAATGCCGTTTGGTTGCCTACTTCAATACTGCTATACTTATGAAGATAGTGAAGGAAAGGAAAGTAAACCAAGCCCTACTGTAAGCTATTTTAAAGAGCAGTTTTTATGGGAAGGCAGTTTTATCAAAAATGTTTTACTGAAAACAGGTGCAAGTCCTGTGCCTACAAGTAATATAAAGTATATTAATATTTACCGCAGACACTCAGAGTATAGCGAAAGTTTAGAAGGGTTTACTGATTTTTATTTTGTAGCGAGAATAAAGATAACTAATAAAGAGCATATTGACGATGCTTCAGAAAATGTGATTAGATTAGAGCTTGCGGATTATCGAATAAAGGGTGATGAAGTTGTTTATCTTGATAATACTTTATTTGTCTCTGGTGGTATCAAAGAACCTGATTTTATTGTAGATGGTTTGTTTGTACAGGAAATTGTATTTAGCAATAATACAGGAAAGCACCTTGTGAATAAAGTTATTTTATTAGAGGTTTTAAAAGATGATGTATTATTTAAGTATCTCAATAGTGCAAACTACGATAGAAATAGAGTTAGGTTTGTTGACATGGACACTCGAACACCTTTAAGAGTTTGTATTTATTCTGCTACTAATACAAGCGTGCTGTTGCTATTGGAAGTACCTTATTTATATCCATTTGAGAACAGTGTGTTTTTTATTGTAGATTGTGTTTCTGATAGTTCGTATTGGATAGAACCGAATGATTTCAGTACAGAGATAATGGTCAAAAATATTAATGTGTCTTGTTGTATTGGCAGTGAGTATTATCACGAGGGCAATTTACAGGAATTTACAGGCACAAAGTATAATTGTACTGTTTGTAATGGGACAGGATGGTGGCTAACGGGCTGTGTTTATTGTAATGGTACAGGTAAGATATTTCGACCATGTACTTTTTGTAATGACGGGTTACCACCTCTTCCGGGCGTAACCCTTCCACCTTGTGAATTCTGTGGTGATGAAGGTGGGTTTTATACAAATTGTAAAGAATGTAATGGTACAGGAAAAGTAATAGGTGGGATATGTCAAACCTGTAGCTATACAAATGAATCGTTAGAACCAACTGTACAATGGCGATTGTGGGTATTAGAACAATTAAGTCAAAAGGCACATTTTAATAAATTAAAAATGGGTATAGGAGCAACGTATTTATTTGATAGCCGTTTCAATGAAGGTTTTTTATACTTTTCTCATTATGTTAAAAACAATCTATATCCTGTATTGATACCATATAAGACTGATTTTTTAAAATTTCAATCTCATAATCTAACCGACAATAGAGGTGATTATACTTCTAACGTAGGGTATTTAACATTTAGCGGTATTATGCGAAACGGTGAAAATAACAGCGGTGATATTGATTTAAGAATAAGTTTTAAATTTGACGGAAATGAGAGATGGTACGGTGTTACAAATAGAAATTGGTCTAATACTCGAAATTGGGTACATATATACTGCAATGGTCAAAATAGTGCAAACCTTTATACAGGAGTAGCTGAAAAGTCTTTTGAGGTTCATAGGTCAATCCAATACTATTATTTTATTACTATCTCTTGGAAATATGAGAATAAGAGATTAACGTTTACTACGTATATATTTTTAAAAGATTATTTTGCTAACTCTGTAACAAGGATTGAACCTTATTCTTACACTACACATTATTTAGATTGGAGTGATAGAATAAGCACGTCTAAACATTTGATTTATGGTAATTTTACAAGATGTTATGAGGCAACTGATAAATACATAGATAACGAGCAAGAGGCTTTTGCACTTCATAATCATTTACAGATAGCAGACCCAAATCACTATATTGGCTATAACGGTACTACAAACAAGAATGTTTTATTTAGAGAGCCAGAAGACCAATACAGACAAGGTTTGGGTATGCTTTATTTTTCAAATGAAAGGATGCAGTTTTTACCTTTGAACTATGTATCTACTCGTGCAAAGATACTTAAAATGATAGCAAGTCCTGTGTTTTTGGAAACGGATTATTATAACTCATTGCTCCTTTTTAGTCGTGATAGGGTTGATAGGCTTTTAATACATAGAGACGATAAAGGTGTGTTTTTAAATAAGGGGCTTGTGAATAATCTATATAATACTTTCATCAAATACCCTGATATGATTGAGCAGGTAGAGGGTAATGTTTATTTTGTATCAGAAGAAGGGCTAATGCGTTTTAGTCAAAACGGTATTGAGTGCATTAGTGGTGATGTGATAGATATAAACAGGTATCAGCAGTTTTTTAATGAAAATTCATTTATACAATATATCCCTGATAAAAAGCAGATATGGTTTTATGCAAATGGTATGAATATATTTGTATATGATTTAAAAAGGGGTGTATTTTACAAGTTTATTTATGGCTCGGATTTGATAAAAGGTTTTTTTAGTGATAAGAGTAAGTTTTTTAGAAGGTTGCCCAATGGAAATCAGCTTTTTGTAAGCTATCCTGCAAGTAGTAGCGTTTCATCCGATGTGGCAATGGTCAAAAGTAAATTGTTTATGAATAAGTCTAAAATGAAAAGGATTAGGACACGTTCACGGTTTGGTAAGATGTTTGTTAGATTTAGACAGCCACGCCCAGCACCTGTGTCTACTCCTTCATGGGATGGTAATTGGCGAACATTGGAATATAACTACAACGAAAAGGGTGTATATATACTTCCACATGGTGCGAAAGGTGATTTTGAGATTGAGTTTCATTATGTGGATGCCCTTGATTTTATGGAATTGTATTTTAGGTAGGGGAAAAAATTATGAGTTCAGTTAGTAGTTGGAATAATTACATCGAAAGGTTGAAAGTAAAGCGTAATAGTAATATTCATTATTTAAACACAGCCCAGAATATTAGGAAATTGACAACTCCATTTAACTATATGAGTAATCAAATGGCAATGTCAATGAGAAAAGATGATACTCCGCAGAGTGCTAAGATTGCCTTCAATATGAACAATGCTCAGAATTTCAACAATTTTACTAATACAGCCTTGCTTGAAGGTAAAGCGAAAGATTTAGAAAGGAAAGACCAATTTGACCAACAAATATCACAAGCACAGTTTCAGTCGGATGAAGCACAGCGATTAGAAAATGAACAAAAGAAAGCACAAAAAAGACAGATGATAGGAACTATTGCACAGGTGATAGGTACAGTTGGCGGTCTTGCTTTGAGCGGTGGTAACCCCTTAGGTGGAATGATAGGTGGTGGTCTTGGTCAAATGTTGGGTGGTGTCCTTGATAAATCAGCTCCTGCGGATTATAACGCTGTATTACAAGGTTTAGGGCATACAATAGGTGGTTTTACACAGTACCATACATCAGCAATGGATAGAGATGTGTCAGAAGGTATGTTTCAGGATTTACAGCATGTTGAAACTCCAGAAGACCTTGAAAAGATACGGCTACAATATCTAATGTTTGTCATGGGTAAGATTAAAAAATGGCAACCGCTTTATAGTAGTTTTGGCAATAGTATCATACCCAAGCCTATTGAGATGCCAATCAATGCTAATGTTGGGTAGGGGAATTAGGAATTAAAATGAGTGATAGAGTTAATCGTAAATGTGGTTTTTGTGTTCATATTGATAGGAAAAAGTATGAAATATTGTATTTAACGGAAAGTATGAATATGGCTACAATAGCTAAAGAGATTGAATTACATCCTACACAGGTGTCTCGGCATTTAAAAAGTCATTGTGAGATAACCAAAGAGCAGGCTGTACATGAAGTCGAAAATCGGAATACAGAAATAGGAACTAAGGAAGTATTAAAAGATGAACTTGATATGCTTAGTTACATGGCTCAAATGAAGGTTGAACATGAAGAGGATGTTAAGGAACTTCTTTTAGACAAGACTTTATCGGCATCAAAGCGGTTTGAGTTGAAACTAAAAATGAAAACAGAGCTTAGGAAACTGATAGAGGCAATGATAAAATCTTTTGAGTTGAACGCTGAAAAGAAGAAACAAGAAAGTATATTAACCAATCTTGAAATAGTAGTGATACCTGATAAAGTGAACAAACCTGATGAGAAAATGGGGTTAGATGAATACCAATTAAAATCATTGGTGAAAGGCAAGAGAGGGCGACCACGTGTTATTAAGGAATAATGTATGAATTTATCATTAGAGCTTTCTAAGAAACAGACAAAAGCATTTCAGATATTGAATAATAAAACTACAAGTGTTTTAGTTTTTGGTGGAGCGGCAGGTGGTGGTAAGTCATGGCTTGGTTGTGCATGGCAGATAACTCGTAGGCTTGCCTATCCTAATACACGTGGCTTTATATGTCGTCAACAGATAAAGGATATTGTCAATAGCACGTATAAGACTTTCAAAAAGGTCTCAAATGAAATGGGTGTTAATCATCTTTGGACTTATAATGATTTAAAAAAAACTATATTATTTAATAATGGGTCGGAGATATTACTAATCGAAGCTAAGATGAAACCGGGCGATGCTATGTTTGAGCGTTTAGGTTCAACCGAGTATACAGACGGTTTTATTGATGAGGCTACAGAATTACATTTTGATGCTTATGACGGTTTATCGTCTCGTATCGGTAGAGAGCATAATGAAGAATACGGTTTGATACCAAAACTACTTATGACTTGTAACCCTAAGAAAACATGGATATATCATCTATTTTACAAACCTTTTGTTAATCGTACACTTGACCCAGAATATGCTTTTGTACAGTCGTTTGTAGATGATAATCCTAAAATTTCAGTCCATTATAAAGATAAACTTGAAAAGCTCAAAAGTGATGTAATGCGTGAAAGACTTCTACATGGCAATTGGGATTACGAGGCAGAGCCTGACCAATTGATAGTTTATGAATGGGTGGAGGCATGTTTTGTTAAGTGTTCATAGTGATAAATATATGGGTTGTGATGTGGCTCGATTTGGCAAGGACTTTTCTGTTATCGCTGTTATTGAAGGTAAGGCTTTAACGTATTTACAAAGGTACAAAATGGACACAAATGATTTTGCAGATGAGATAATACATGAAGCACAAAGTAGGGGTATACCTGCGGGAAATATAGCAGTTGATGGCGTAGGACTTGGAGCGGGTACTATTGATGCCCTTAAAAAAGCAGGTTTAAAGGTGTATGAGATACAGTCAGGTAGCTCAGAAGTATATACTAAAGATACACAGGAATATAGGTTTTTCAATTTCCGTTCTCAGATGTGGTGGGTATTGCGTGAAGCTATCAGAAAGCAAGAGATACAAATTACATTTCCCATAGAAAGCGATACAGCTCAAAAGCTATTAGAGGATTTAACCATGCCACGATATGAGATAAAGAGCGATAAATCTATCAAGATAGAAAGCAAATCAGATATAAAAAATAGGTTAGGTAGGTCAACGGATTACGGGGATGCTGTGGTTTATGCTCATTGGGTTAAGTATTATCGAGGTTGTAAACCCATGAATAAATATGTAAATTTGTACGGTAAGCAAAATAGGTCGCTTTATGATGTTATGTTTTAAGTGAGGTTAAAGATGTTTGAAAAGGTACATGAGCGGGCAAAAAATAGTTTTAAGGTTACAGAATGGCACAAGGATTTTAAAAAGGCAAAAGACCATAGACAAAAGACTTGGGATGATATAGCAAAAAGATGTATAAAGATACGAGAAAACAAATTTCCTGAGAACCCTAAACTGCCGAACTATGAGGATTATACAGGGAAATTTTACAAAGATAATATAATTTTTAAACATATCAAATGGTTATGCAGTATGCTCACAGGTAGTTTGGTTGCTTATGATTTGCAAAGTATCACTTCTTTACGAGATGAAAATACTGAAGTTTTAGAAAATGAACTAAACATGATAGCAGCTAATTTGAATATTCCTAAGCAAACTTCATCAGCTCTATATGATGCTTTTTATACGGGAATGGGGTATGTTAGACGTTGGTGGGACACAGAGCTTATTACTATTGCCAACAAGACAGGAGAACCAAGACTTGAACACGTATCATCAATGAAAATGTATATCGACCCTGCAACTCACAAAGACGATAAATCGGATATGAAACATATCTTTCATGTGGAAAAGTTTCATTGGGAAGAGCTATCAAAGGAGTATCCGCAGTATAAAGAGGAGTTGTATAGCAAAAAAGATTATAACGGAATGATTGAGGTTGTAACGGTACAATACAAACGCACAGAAAGGATAGATTGTATAACGGTATCAGATACAAGTCAAAAGCCACCAAAGGAATGGATAATGCCGACAGATGAATGGCAAGAGTATTTAAATGGCTATAATCAATTTGAGGCAGAGGTTGAAACATCTATGCCTTATAAGGTGAAAAAGACGTTTTGGTATGAGGCTGTATTTATACAAGATTTAGAGATAGTATTAAAGCAACCTGTATATGTTGGAGAGTTTTGTTCATATCATATCTTTAGTTGTTATAAGAACTCCGATAGTGCTTATGATTATGGTATTTGTTATTACATGATGGACATACAGGATATAAATATTATTCTTTTAACCACGCTTGTAATGATGACTTTTAAATATCAAAAGCCAGAAAAGTATATTTATGGTGGTGCTGTGGTTGATGAAGAGAATTATCTCAAAAACTCGCATAAAGTAGGTACAGTTGCAGTGATTGACCCAGACTTCCCTAAAAATAATCCAAATACTAAACCTATTGACTACGCTCCACAGCCACAGTTCCCGCAGGGCATAATCGTATTAAATGAAATAGCGAAAAGTAGTATGGAAGATATATCAGGTGTAAATAAAACCATGACAGGACAGCCTCAATTTGCTAATATGTCAGGTGTGGCAGTTGCACAGCATCAATCAATGGGCAAGGTATATCACAAAGAAGAACAATCAAAATATCAATTCTATTTACAGGAGATAGGTAGAGCCTTGATGTATGATATAGCGGAATACAGGAATTACCCACACTATATACAACACATCAACCTTGAAAGTCAACAAGAAATGATATTAGTAAATGATCCAGAGAATACACCGCTTACATTTGAACCTGAAAGAACAAGTGTGTTCTGCGAGATAGTAGAAAATTTAGAAATGATGAAACAGCTTGATAGAGAGCTTGCAATACAGCTACATCAACTTGGCATCATGAGTGGTCTTGACGTTCTCGACAAGGCAGGAATTAACAATCCAAATAGGGTTTATGAAGCCGCAAGACAAGAGCAGGGAATACTCGATATAATGAAGTTTTTACAAGAAAACCCTGAACACATGCAACAATTATATAACGCTATGAATGGACAATTGAACAATGTAGCGTAAGGAGTACAAAGATGAATGAAGATATTTATGATGATTTACAAAAAACGTTTAGAGAGTTTGAGGTGAAAAAGCAGTTTGGGGAAGTGATAATAAGTTTTAGAGATGGCAAACCTATGTTTTATGATGTTAAGGTACGAAAATTGATAGTAAAGAAGGAGGGAAAATGCCAAAAAGTGCAGGGCAAATAATGGAAGAGATATTTCATAATCAAAAGCGACAACGCATGGAAAATTTTAGTTTGATGATGCCTTATTTTGATAGTTTGAGTAGTATTTTAAAAGACAATCAAAATAAAGAATATGCAGAACAACGGTATAATATCGAACGAAAAGACAGAATGGAAGACGCTATTTCTTTAAACAATATCACAAGTCAAAATGCCCTTGCAAATCAAAAGGAAATGGCAAATATCAATCATGCACATCAAAGAGACATGGCAGGTTATAATAATAGTTTGATGATGGGTAGAGATACACATAATACAAATGAGAACATCAGACAGTTTAATACTACTACAGGAGCGGTTGCAAGAGAAAGGCTTGGAAATGAAGAGGGATTGAATTTGACATATAATGAAGATGGTACTATCAATGGTTGGGTAAACGGTGGAAATGGTCAAGCGTTACCGATGAAACTTGTAGTATCAGATGACGGTAAACATTTTATCAATGCTTCAAACGGGCAGATAGTACCCAGAGAATTACTTGTGAATGTAGAAAATGGTAATGTGGGACAGCAAGCAACACAACCAATAGTACGAAATAGAAGGCATTTTGTAGAAGGTGGTACATTGATAGACCAATCACAACTAACAAAGAATAACCATAAAATAGTCAAACATAAAACAAGTAACGGTACATTCTTTATCATAGCACCTGTGGTTGATGAACAGGGAAATGTACTCACAAACGACAAAGATATATTGGATTTATTTATGGCTACGGGTGTGAGTTTTGGTGTATATAAAAGTGCAGGTGGTATGAGACCGAGTAAATATGCTAAAGAAGTTGTAGATTTTCTTTTGAGCCAAAACAAAGGTCAACAACCAACTACTGATATGAATGATTTGTTTAATCAAAACCCAAACCAAAGAATAAATCAAACCACTGCACACAGAAACAATGTAATGTTAGATATACAGCAGTTTAAGAGGTAATAAGTATGCAGAATAGACTTTATACTGTTAAGATTGGAAATGATTTGTATGATTTACCGCTTGAAAAAGCGAGAGAATTGTTTAGTATATTAGGCAAGAACGAGATTGAGCTATTAAATTCTACTCCTGTACGTGTTGGAAGGAATATTGAGGATGTACCCAATGATGAGGTTGATAGTTTTTTACAGAACAATCAAAATGCAAGTTTATATACAGGATTTAGAATTGATTATAATACTAACCTACCCCCTGCTTCATCTTTAATAGAAACTCGCAATAGCAGTCGGTCAGATAATTTGCGGTGGAAAGATGAAAGAGATGCCCAAGAGCTTGAAAGATTGAATAGGAAAACAACCGAGAATGTGAGAAAGGCTTTTGATAGGTATGATGGCGACCTTGTTAGTTTTCATAGTAGATTACAGGCTATTGAGATGATGCAACAAAGTGAAATGGAAAGGGGTTTAGAAATGGCAGAGAACAACCCATATTCTTCAGCTTATGGTAGTGGAGGTTTACTTGTAGTTGCGGGTGTTATGGGAATAGGCGAGATGATAAGTAAACTATGGAGTGGTCAAGATGAAATGAAGTTTACTCAATCAGATGCTATGAGTTCTTTTATACAGGGTGTGAGTATTGATGTTCAAGATGATAGTAATTTTTTCAGAAAGTCGTTTAGAGGATTTTTACAATCTGTGCCTAACACAGCTTTAATGCTTGGTACAGGTGGAGCTTTAAGTAAAGTAGGTGTTGCAGGCAGAGTTGCATCATTTGGTGCTATTGGTGTAACATCAACGGGTAATAAATATTTAGACTTAAAACATCAATACGACATTGATAGAGCGACAGTTTATGCCAATGCTTTATTGACAGGTTTAGCAGAATCCACAAGTGAACAATTAGGTACATTTACAAATTTTAAACGGTTGGGTGTAACTATAGGTAAACTTGGTAAAGAACCGTCAAGGAAGATATTTTTGACAGAACTTGCCAAACGAATGGGACAGGGATTTTTGGAAGAAGGATTTGAGGAATTTGCAAATACTTATTTTGAATATGCTATAGACAGTGCTTTGATAGGTGATGACAGGGAAATGAATGATGTATTTCAAGATGCAATATCAGCTTTTGTACAAGGTGGAATGTCAGCCTTATTTTTGACACCTGCCTTTTCTACAATAGATGCTTCAGGTAGGTGGGGTAGGCGAGAAATCATAAGAGATAGCGGTATATATGCGGATAATAAGGATTTTGCAACACAGGAAAGCCGTTTGAAGTATATAGCACAATGTTATTTATCTGGAAAGGAAGTTTTAAATAACGAGTCAAACAGGGCTTTGTTGAATAGTGTAGTAGTTTTGGACAGTGATAATTTTAATGCTATGAGACAAACCAATGAGAATATGGAAAAGAACTCGGTTTATTTAAAAGACAAGATTGACAATGTAGTTTATTTGTATGAAATGGGGATGTATCAGGATAAGCCATTGAACGCTTTTAGGACAATAGATAAACTTCTGAAGCAGAACAAGGACTATATAATTGATACTGCTTATAATGAAGCTATACAGATTAAAGACTTGATGAAGGAAAGGGCAATAGAGGATAATAAGCAATCTTTAAAAAATCAAGCGAAAGGGCTTCAAGAATCGACAAATGATTTGATTAGGGACATCAATACTACTATAGCAAAATTAACTCAAAATAAGCCTCAAAATGCTTCAAATTCTGAATTGAATATGATAGAGTATGAAATCAATAGATATGCGAACCTTTATAATAAACAATTTGCTAATGTACCCAAAAGCATGGAAGATGTAGAAACTCGGTTGAAACTCTTTAAGGCTATGAATGATTTATCAATATTGGTGGGTGAAGTTATGCAGGCAAAAGAGAATTATGTTCAACCACAAAAAGATAAACTACCCAGAAATGTAGTAGCAAATCAGAATATAGATGAGCAACAAACTCAATGGTTAAATGAAAACCCATTGCCACAAGAAAAACCTACCGTAGCAGGACTAAATGATAATCCGTTAAGAGATAAATCAAACCCTGTATTTGATGATAGTAATAACAAGGACTTTCTTTATTCACAAAACGATAGAAACTTTATGATAAAAGAAATAGAACATAAAGAAAAGGAACTAACCGAGAATAGAAAACAAATAGATAACCTGCAGGAAAAAATAAAGAACACAAATAAACAGATAGAAAAAACAGAAAAGGCTATAGCTAAATCGACCGATACAGCTGAAAAAATAGGACACCAGAATAGACATAAAGAACTTGAAACTATTTTACAAAGGCAAGAGGAAAGATTAAGTAAACTTAACCAAGAGCGAAATGAGTTGATAGATGATTATAATTTCTATAAAAACGAACTAAACAAAGAAAAATCAGCTGAACAACCAATCAACCCTATACTTGCACCGACAGACGAGATAGAGATAAGAGAGAAGAATTTACCTAATGAGTTTAAATTAGAAACTGAAATTAGGGAACTTGAAAACGATATAAGAGAACTTAAAGGCGATGAGCAGGCACAGATAGACTTCATCAGAACCAGAAACAAAGATAAAGCAAAAGGACTTGATACAGGTAATGATGTACGAGATGGCTTAAAAGCTCTTCGAGAGACGCAAGCAGTAATAAAAATGCTTGACAAATTACTGCAAGATAAGAAAAATGAATTACAGGAAATTAATGATAATAAGGAGAAGGACAATGAGCAAAACAAAAACACTAACACTACAAGAATTAGGTTTGAACCCACAAGACTTGATAAAGATAAAGAAACTACAACAAAAGATATTGAAGAAGGAAGACCAGCTGAACCTGAAACGAGGGATGAAGGGAGAACTGTATTACGGTCTAATGAAGGAACTGATGGAGGAATACGAGTACCAGATACAGTTGATAGACCAAAAGATAGAGGAAACGATGGAGATAACGGCGAAGGAGTTGGACAGGTTTTTGATAGAGAACACTATCGAAGAGTTTTGGGGGAGCGTATATCAAAGTCTCGAACCCTTCGGGATATGCGGGACACATCTAAAAGAAACGAACGAATAACAAGCAATAACAAAAACATAAAAGAAAGGAATAAAGAACTATTAACACAGTTACTTAATAGACTTTCAGAACTTCATGATTTAATTACTAACGTGAAGAATAAAACTTTTGAATTAGACAAGATAGTGCAAGATAAGACTTCAGAACTAATGTCGCATAGTGGTTATCCTCGTGAAATGAGCAGAAACATAGATGAAGTGAAAGAATCTATTGAAATTATAAAAAAATTGTCAGACAAGTTAAGAGATGGCTATGTTGACAAATATGATATACCTGACACTCAAAAGCAAATAGATAATGAATATACTATAATCTTAGATTTCCTTGATAAAATGAGCAATACGAATAAAGAAAAATTTGATTTAGCTAATGAGATAATAGAGGCATACACAGAGCAGGTAGCCATTGACACCGAATTTTGCATCGCACATACAAAATCTGTATTACATGATTATACACAAATCTTTTTTGATAGGTTTGTTGATAAAAAAGCAAATACAACCTATAATTATGATGAGATAAAGAGTTGGCAAATAAAAGATGATATAGAGTTTGGTGAGATAAAAAACTTTAAATATAGAAAACTAAACGAAAGTGATATAACATTGTTTCTGAAAAGGTCATATCATCAATTTCTTGGTAGAAGGTTTTCATCTGTAAAGAATATAAAATTTGTAAGAAATGATGACGCTTTTAATGAAATGATTTATTCACATTCAAGAGATTTTATATGGGATTGGGGGATTGATATAATAGCCTTTACTCATAAAGATTGGGAAAAAACTAAAAAAAGCAGAGGACTTTATTTAGGAATGGCTAATTCTGATGATAAGATAATCTTACTTAATGATAATCAAATTTCCAAAGAAAAATATTCACCCGCTCAAACTTCTATTCATGAATTAATACATATAATTTTTGGATTACAAAACGATGAATATACCCAGATATATAACCTTGTCAAACCTACACAGGAATATAAAGATTATTT